>MDTB01194088.1_pt1 | contig 18562 bp, 18 predicted proteins | sample 811161 | NCBI WGS metagenome assembly MDTB01 (sample SAMN05326650, study PRJNA326480) | marine metagenome | isolation source: seawater | place: Mediterranean Sea | collected 2009
AATAAAATATTTAGTGTTAGTGTGACTGAGAACTAGGCCCCCTATTCGCTTCCTGAATAAAAAGATTCAATGCTTGGCAGACAGGGTGTTTGCAGTAAAGCAAACCCCTCTCTGCGAATACAAGCGCTTGGAGTACATCTCCACTCGCCGATTTGACTCTTGCTAATTCAAGATAAGTAGCGGCCTGATAAGGTGCAAGCCGGAGAGCTCGCTCAAGTAACGCATTTGCTCTATCGTAGTCTTGTTTAGCAACAGCCTCTTCCGCAAGCTGCTGTAAATGTCTTAGAGCAGGATTAGCTTGCTGCGAGCTGCCCGACTCTAATCTTATCTTGCCGGGTGATTCATCAGATGTTCTTGAAGAATCGTTATTAGACTGAGTGGCACACCCTGTAAAGAAAACAAGCAGGCTTAAGTAAGAAATATATTTGTAGATTTTAAGGTGAAAAAAATTGTATGCCATTTTTACCTCCTAAATAGAGACTGAAACCAACTCTTTTTAGCAGAGTCTCTTGCTACACATTTACGATATTCTGCTGGCTGTGTACCACTTATAAAGGGAAGCAAAATACTATTTTCGCAAAATCCATCTCTAATAGTCGAACTATATTCGTCAATCCAATGCACCTCTACACCTTCTGGCATCCGATAAATTAATGATCTTTCTGCTGCGCTATTCATAAACTTCGCCCAAATCTTGAGTGCACCGGTAGCACCCGTAAGGGTGGTAGCACCGTTATCATCGCGGCCAATCCAAGTAACAGCCAAAAGATCACCGGAGAAACCAGCAAACCAAGAGTCACGTCCGTCATTTGTTGTGCCTGTTTTGCCAGCAACATCAAAATTTTTATCAAGCGTATAATAAACAGACTTCCCTGTACCTGTTCTCACCGATTCACGAAGAATATATTGGAGTAAATGCATGGTACTCAAGTTAAAAGTTCTATCATAAGTCAAAGGAAATCTCCTAAGGGGCTTTCCTCTCGAATCTAAAATTTGGCGTATCGTTCTCAAGGGTAACTGAAATCCTCCACTAGCGATCGACTGATATAGCGTCGCCATTGTATAAGGTGAATATTCACCAGCACCAAGTGTTAGAGAGGGAACTAAAGGAACCGGTTGCTCTAGGCCCAACCGACGAAGTACGTCCAATAGTTTATCTAGCCCTACAGTCATACCCAATCTGGCAGTAGCCAGATTCAATGATTGAGATAATCCCTCTCGTAAGGGTACTTTTCCTCGAGTTTTTCTATCGAAATTTTGAGGCTGCCACAATTTACCTCCGGGGCCCTTAACAGTAAGAGGTATATCCTCTATGAGTGTCGCCAAAGTATAGGTGGATGGATCCTCCAGCGCAGCTAGATAGATAGCTGGTTTCAATAGCGAGCCAGCAGGGCGTCTAGCATCCAAAGCTCTATTAAACCCAGCGTATCGATTAGCCTTTCCACCCACTAGTGCAACCACCTCACCAGTATCCACCCTTGTAACAATTGAACTCGTTTCAAGTTCGGCAGAGCCAGGTAAATTTTGTAAAACTGTTTGACTACTGTTTTCAAGTTTATCCTGAAGAATAGGATCGAAATTTGTAAAAATATTCAATCCTAACGTTGTCAAATCTCTTTCCTGATACTCCAAACTCAACTGTCGATGGACTAGATCTAAATATGCTGGGAAATTTCCACTACGTATAGAAGAGAAATTAACTTGAAGTGGCATCGATTTAGTAACTAACAACTCCTCTGAGGAAATAACACCAAGCTCCTGCATCTTGTCTAAGACTAAGTTACGCCGTTCGATGGCTCGATCTTTATGCTTTTTGGGATTATAGAAAGACGGGCCTTTTATTATACCGATTAGGAGTGCTTGTTCATGTAAGCCTAACTGTGCCAGCGGCTTGTTAAAATAATGCTTTGCCGCCAGACCAAAGCCATGGATAGCTCTCCGACCGTCCTGGCCCAGATAAATTTCGTTTAGATAATTCTCTAGAATCTGCGATTTGGTGTAATGACACTCTAGTAGTATCGCCATAAACAGCTCATTTATCTTCCGCAAAAGAGTTCGTTCTGGAGTGAGATAGTAGTTCTTAACAAGCTGCTGAGTGATCGTACTTCCGCCAGATACGACCTTGCCTGATGTAAGATTTTGTATTAATGCTCTAAATATACCCTTAAAGGAAAAGCCTAGGTGTTTTTGGAACGCTTGATCTTCAATCGCTAATAAACCGTCAATTAGAGTTGGTGGTACATCTCTTAATCTTACCAATAATCTATCCTCGCCATGGGCTGGATAAATTGCACCAATCTCGAGTGGTTCCAGTCGCATTAACTCAATATTATTATTCTTACTTGATAGCTCGGTTATAAAGTTATCCCGAATTCGTATCTTGACTTTTCGCGCGATCTCATTTTCATCAGCAAAACCAAAACCACGTGTATAAATTAGAAAAAGATTACCTCTCCTTATAACTTGCCCTGGATTATCGAGAGTTTTGACTTTTTTGTATCCGAGCCATTTTAATTCGAGAGATAAATCAGATGAACTTATAGACAATCCTGAATAAAGCTCCAGAGGTCTTGCATATACTCTGGCAGGCACCTCCCAAAGATTTTCAGAAAAGCTATCGGTAATACGTACATCTAGATAAATCAAGTAAAATATCAATACGACTAATGCCGTAGTTAGTATTTTAATTAGCGATTTTTTTTTAAAGACCATTTACCGAAATTTTAACTCATACATCAGTAATTACCCTCTTTTATTTCGAATTTAGATTGCCATAATAGACCTAATTTTTGAGAGTGAAATCTTAGATGGGAGTTTATGAAAAAATATAACGTTTTTGGCATGGGTGCAGCGCTAGTCGATACCCAAATAAGAGTAAATGAGAAAAAGCTAAAAGATATGGGTGTGGAGAAAGGAGTCATGACTCTTGTTGACGAAGCAAGACAAGGACAACTTCTTGAGGAGCTTTCTGGCGAGTTACTGGAGGCAAAACATGAAAGTGGGGGTAGTGCGGGTAACTCGATGATTGCTATTTCCAGATTTGGAGGAAAAGCTTTCATGTGCTGTAAGGTTTCGGATGATCAGGATGGAGATATATATATCTCCGATCTCGAAGGGTGCGGGGTAGCTCATAATCTAGAAAATAATCGTTCTTCAGCCGAAGCTACTGGTAAGTGCCTGGTACTGATCACCCCAGATGCGGATCGCAGCATGAGCACCTTTTTAGGTATTTCAGAGAGGCTATCTCCCTTGAATTTACAGTATGAAAGTATATTGGACTCGGAATATGTGTATCTAGAGGGCTACCTAGTTACATCGCCCTCTTGCAAAGAGGCGGCGGTTGTACTTAGAAGCTTTGCGCAAGAAAATGACATAAAAATTGCGTTAAGTTTTTCGGATCCAGGGATAGTAAGTTTTTTTCGCGAGGGAATGCTCGAAATTATAGGGGAGAAGGTTGATTTAATTTTTTGCAACGAAGATGAGGCGCTTAGCTGGGCAAATACGGAAAGAATGGAGGATGCACTTACCTCGCTTAAAAAAATTACAGAAACTTTTGTTGTGACCCTCGGTGCTAAAGGCGCAATCATATTTGATGGAGAAATAGAGAGCCAAATAAATTCTGAGCAGATAGAGGCGATTGATACAAATGGAGCTGGTGACATGTTCGCTGGAGCATTTTTATATGCCATAACAGCAGGAGATAGTCATATTGAGGCTGGAAAGTTTGCAAACTTTGCTGCCTCGAAAATAGTGCAACACTTCGGACCCAGGCTCCCTCAATCAGAATACGCCTCTATAAAGAAAGAATTTTACGAAAAAGTCCGATCCTGAACGATCTAGCCTTGCGATAGCAAATCTCTCAAATCAATTATCCCAGCATTCGCGCGGCTAATATAAGACGCCATTACCAGAGAATGATTTGCCATCATGCCAAACCCTGTGCCATTAAAAATCATCGGACTCCATATTGTAGCTTGGGTCGCCTCTAATTCTCTGATGATTTGTTTAAGACTCACTGTGGCATTCTTTTTCTCAAGTACTTCTGCAAAATCAATTTCTGCGGCACGCAGAAAATGAATCAAAGCCCATGCGGCGCCACGAGACTCATAGAAAACATCGTCTATTTCACTCCAAGGAGTCCGCACAGAAACTTCCCCAGGCCCAGCGGTGGACTGCTTTGCCTGAGGGTCACCCGCTAGATCTGTATTGAGACGTTTTTGGCCAACACTCGCCGATAATCTCTGTGACAAGCTTCCTAATCTGGTTTCAACATTTGCAAGCCAATCGCGCAAATTGTCAGCTCGAGAATAAAATTGCGCACCGTTTGAATCAGTTTGTGACAACCTGCAAAAATATCTGAGGGCATAAGCCACACCCTCAGAATATTCAGATTCAGAGGCTGGTAATAACCAGCTTTTTGACTGAAAGTTAAATCGTGGCTCTGCTAGAGCAAGATCTCTATCTTCCGTGGACTGAGACTGTGAGCGACTAAACGATTCACGGAAGGCACGAGCAAGATCTCGAGACTGAATTAATACGCCATACTCCCAATTTGGAATATTATCCAGCCAAACTCCCGGAGGGAAAATATCATTATGCAGAAAACCTCCCGGTTTTTGCAGCAATATTTCCATAACAGCGATGAGAGTTCCCGTCATTTTAGATCCAGATACTGCTGGACAATTTTTTTCTGCGGAGTACGCTGCCGACTTTTCTGCAATATCAAAAATCCTCGGAGTTAAACTCCAGTAAACTCCCACCGTCGCTGCCGTGATCAAGTATAAGCTAAGGAGGAAGGCGATACTGCCAAACCAACCCCCCTTAGAATTTTGATGCTTATTTAGAGAAAAGGTTTTCATTTTTTACCAACCTGCTTTTCTTTAATTCCAGAAATATGATTCAACTAATTTTCTAGTGCTCATGTGATATAAAGTTTGATTGATCAGATGGATTTAAAACCTCCAACTTGCTGCACATTCGCTCCTCCAGCGTCGAAATCAAACATACTTCATATAATTGACCATGTTCAAGAGATTGTTTAAGTCCGATCAGCATAATATGTATACCATTGGAAGTCATTGCAATCGACGACTGAGCCGGTATCGTAAGAGATTCCAAATGCCGCATCTGCATTAATCCATTTTTATAGTAACTCCTGTGAAGTTCTGCCCTCTGAGCAATTAAAGATTGTACATTTGATATCTCTATAGCTTCATCTCCAGAATTAGTTATCTTCATGTAAGCAGCAGTATTTTCTATACTGGAGGGTAATAGCCTGATCCATCCAGAATCTATGATTAACGATTGGCTATGAGCCTCAGATGAACCCAAAACTACCAAAGAGCACAACAGGATATTTAAAGTCTTACCCACTTATACAATCCTCCAATGAAGAAGCTAGCATGAATTTCCTGAAACCAATTTTACCGACCTATCGTATACGTATTCTGTTAAACTTTTGGCTTCAATCAACATTTATCATTCTAGGTGTCCCTTGCGCGCAATAGCAATAACCAGAGCAATTCTATTAATATTTTCCTCCCTAGCTTTGGCAAGCCAAGCGGATCAGTCAGAATTTAGAGATTTGTATGTAAAAGATCGAGAACAAACATTTCTTAATGTTAACGACGCCTTTAGATTAGAGGCGGAGTTTTCTGGGATCAACAGTGTACGATTCTACTGGCAAATAGCGGATAAGTATTATCTATATAAAAACAAGTTCAACGCTAGTCTAATTTTGGGAGATCAAACTTATCCCCTAGAATTTTCTTATCCTAGAGCAACCACTAAGACTGATGAATACTTTGGTGAAACCGAAGTGTACTACGATTGGGTTGATTTACGCGTCGATTTGCGTGAAGCCTTGGAAACTATTCCTTTAAAAACGGAAATAATATCCCTTCGTATCTTATCTCAAGGCTGCGCAGATGCTGGTCTTTGCTATGCCGTGCGCAAAGACTGGTTTGAAATTGATTTCTCCAATAATTTAATCAAAGTGAGCGAGCCAGTCAGCTTCCCTGATACTAGCGGAGATAAGCCCACCCCTAATCAAAAGACCGAAGCGGAGACTGAATACTTAGCCCCATTTATTTTAATGATAATATTTGCATTTTTAGGGGGTGTGATATTAAACCTCATGCCCTGCATATTCCCTATTTTGTCTCTTAAAGTTATCAGCTTTAGCCAGCCTAACGAAAATATTAAATCTGAAGCATGGAGCTATACTGCAGGAGTTATTATTAGCTTCGTGCTCGTTGCCGCAATTTTAATCACTATTCAAAGCGCTGGAAAAGCAGTAGGTTGGGGCTTTCAACTTCAGTCACCAACCTTCGTGACCGCATTAGTATTCCTATTTCTGATTCTTGGATTGGCGTTTTCTGGTGCCTTACAAATAGGATCGAATCTTATGGGAGTTGGCGATTCATATGCAAAGAAATCAGGAAGGACAGGTAGCTTTTTTACTGGCGTACTTGCAGTAGTTGTAGCGAGTCCCTGTAGCGCACCTTTCATGGGAACTGCATTGGGTTTTGCAATAACTCAAACGGTTGTTGTTGCAATGGTCATTTTTATTTCGTTGGGCGCAGGAATGGCAGCACCCTTACTTTTGCTGGCATACAGTGAAAGAGCACGTGAGATAATGCCTAAGCCTGGCCAGTGGATGGAAACTTTGAAGCAATTCCTCGCTTTCCCGCTCTATGCCAGCGCCATCTGGTTGTTATGGGTTGTTGGCAGCATATCAGGTGTCAACGTGATGGCTATAGTGCTATGCGGGGGACTGAGCCTGATATTTGGCCTCTGGCTTTGGAGTAAAACCGGTATTCAAAAATGGGTGGGGGTTCTATTTATAGTAGGTGGTGCTGTGGGAGGGGTAGTTTCTCCCAAAAATTTCTCCGAACCGCTACTCTCCACCAACAAAAAAGGTACTGAAACTTGGTCTGAGCAACGTCTTTCTGAACTTAGGTCAGAGGGATTACCGGTATTTGTAGACGTAACTGCTAAATGGTGCATTACTTGTATCGCTAATGAAAATGCTGTCCTGTTCACAGATAGAATGTCAGCGGAATTCGAAAGACGCAATGTTACGTATCTGATTGCTGACTGGACAGAATATGATCCGGAAATAGCAAGATTTATTCAAAAGCATGGAAGAACTGGTATTCCTCTTTATCTTTTCTACCCATCAGGCCCCATCAGTCCTCCAGTAATACTTCCCCAAATTTTAACCTTTTCAAATGTTATTCAAGCCTTAGAAAAGTGATTTAACGTAACTTAGCGAATTTTAGGCGTATTTTTAATAATTTTTCCGTATTTTATAGGATTTTATGACTTTTAGTTGTACTAAAGCAATTAACGCATCCACTCAGACTAATGTCGCCATTTCCAGAAAAAATGCCTACAAAAGAGCTCATTCTCTTTAAATTTCTAAAAAAATATACAAATTAAAAAAATTAATAGATAATCTCCCTCCTTCTGGTAAAGACTGCAGTGAAAAATCATAAATGGCTTCTATCTTACTTTTAAATGGTCCAAATCTTAATCTCCTTGGAGAACGTGAATCCGATATCTATGGCAACGTGTCCTTAGATTCGATTGAAAATAAACTTCGAGATATTGCCAAAAGGAAAAATCATCAGCTGTTTTGCTTTCAAAGCAACGCCGAGCATGAGCTAGTTGAGCGAGTGCAAGGGGCGAAGTCAGATGATTTGAAATTCGCTATTGCAAATCCAGCTGCATTTACTCACACCAGCATCGCTTTGAGAGACGCCTTTTTGGCCTCAAAACTTCCTTTCGTGGAGGTTCATCTATCCAATGTTCATGCCCGTGAACCTTTTCGCAGACAGTCTTATTTCTCAGATATAGCTGAGGCTGTTATTTGTGGATTTGGTGAAGCTGGATATGAATTTGCGCTAAATTTGGTCATCAAGAAACTGATGTAAAGTTATACTGAGATAATTATGGATATACGTAAAGTTAAAAAATTGATCGAACTGCTCGAAGCTTCTGATATTGATGAAATAGAGATTAAGGAAGGTGAAGAGGCTGTTCGTATAAGTCGTGGAAAAAGAGTTCATAGTGAGGGATTTAGTCAAATCTTACACTCCCCTCAACCCGTTCCATCTGCAGCAACTTCCGCTGATAACATGGAAAGCAAGGTAATTAACGAACCAGTTAAAGAAACTAAAGACAGCGATCAGTATATAGTTAAATCACCCATGGTAGGTACATTTTATCGATCTCCAGCCCCCAAATCACCAGCGTTTGCAGAAGTCGGAGACTCGATAAAGGCTGGAGATGTCCTGTGCATTGTAGAAGCAATGAAAATGATGAATCAAATTGAGACAGAAAAAGCCGGAACAATAACCGAGATATTTGTCCAGAATGGAGAAGCTGTAGAATTTGATCAACCACTTTTTTCTATAGCATAAAATATCGGAAATAAAAAAATATGAGCTCTATTACTCCACCGCTTGAGAAAGTACTTATAGCCAATCGGGGTGAGATTGCGCTTAGAATTCTTCGAGCATGCAAGGAAATGGGTATTAAAACAATAGCAGTCCATTCCGTGCCTGACCGAAACTTGATGCACGTGAAGATGGCTGATGAAGCAGTCTGCATCGGCTCAGCGCACTCTAGCGAGAGCTATTTGAATGTCCCAGCAATAATAAGTGCAGCCGAAGTGACAAATGCTTCAGCAATACATCCAGGATATGGATTCCTAGCGGAAAATGCAGACTTCGCGGAACAGACAGAAAATAGTGGATTCAAATTTATCGGTCCCACCGCGGAAACTATAAGACTTATGGGAGATAAAGTTTCAGCTATAAATGCTATGAAGAATTCTGGCGTACCAACTGTGCCTGGCTCGGATGGACCGCTATCAAGTAATTTAGATCTAACTTTAGATATCGCTAGAAAAATCGGTTTCCCAGTAATTATTAAAGCTTCAGCAGGAGGGGGTGGCCGCGGTATGAGAGTAGTCCACAACGAAGCTGCTCTCAAAAATGCTATATCGATGACGAAAAAAGAAGCAAAGGCTGCTTTTGGATCTGATATTGTATATTTAGAAAAATTTCTCCAAAAACCTCGTCATGTTGAGATTCAGGTTATCGCGGATGGAAAAGGTAATGCTATTCATTTAGGAGATAGAGATTGTTCGCTTCAGCGGCGACATCAAAAAATTCTAGAAGAAGCGCCAGCGCCTGGTATTGACACCATACTGCGTGATGAAGTCGCAAAGGCATGTGTAAACGCTTGCTTGAAAATGAATTATCGTGGTGCAGGCACTTTCGAATTTTTATACGAGGATAGCAAGTTTTACTTCATTGAGATGAATACTAGAGTACAAGTAGAGCATCCAGTAACTGAAGAAATAACTGGTTTTGATATTGTAAAGGAACAGTTAAAAATAGCTAGCGGCGCGGTATTATCTATAAAGCAAGAAGATGTAAAATTTACAGGCCACGCATTTGAATGCAGAATTAATGCAGAAGACGCAAGAACTTTTTTACCTTCTCCAGGGAAAATAGAGTCATTTCACCCACCCGGGGGACCAGGTATTAGAGTAGACTCTCACTTATACGATGGATACACAGTACCTCCATTCTACGATAGTCTGGTTGCAAAGATTATAGCGCACGGTGAAAGTAGGGAAAATGCTTTAGGAAGACTGACACAAGCTTTAGACGAATTGATTGTTGAAGGTATTAGGACCAATACTTCGCTTCATCGAGAACTAGTCAAGGATCAAGCCTTTCGGGAGGGGGGAGTTAGTATTCACTACCTAGAAAGTAAGCTAGAAGATTGAGAAAAGATGTCCTGGCTTCTCGTGACGATCAAAATTTCAAAAGATGAAATAGAGGACTGTGAAAAGTTACTTCTGAAACATGATGCCATCTCGGTAAGTATACAGAACGATCATAGCGAAATCGTCATAGAACCAGATTTGGGGGAGACTCCTTTCTGGACATCAGTGAAATTGGCCGCACTATTTAAAGGTGATATAGATCGAAGTAATTTAATAGCGAGACTGACTGATTACTTTAATCCCAATAAGTTTGATTTGGAATATTTTGAGGACAGGAATTGGCTGGAGGCGCACAAAAAAAATCTTAAACCAATCATATTTGGTAATAAATTATGCATCTACCCAAGTTGGATAAGCCCTCCTGAAAATATACCGTTTTTACTCACAATAGATCCTGGTCTAGCATTTGGAACCGGCGAACATCCTACGACCTGGCTATGCCTCGAAAGATTGTCAGAGATACCTTTATACTCTAAGTTAATAGTCGATTTTGGTTGTGGATCGGGAATCCTTGCGCTAGCTGCTTTGAGACTTTCTGCTAGCAAGGCATTAGGTATTGACTTAGACCCGCAAGCACTAAGTGCTAGCAGGAGTAATGCACTGATTAACAACCTAGAGCCATATCTCGAATTAGCCTCGCCTGAAGATTCTAAAATAACTAATTGGCATGGAAAAGCGGATTTAGTAATAGCAAATATCGTGGCAAATCCCCTAAAAAAACTAGCTCACACACTAGTAAAAATGCTCAAGCCTGAGGGAACTTTAATACTATCTGGAATTTTGGAAAGACAAGGGCCAGAAATCATATCTTATTACGATCAGCTTTTGCAGCTAGAGCAGGAAAAAACCAAAGATGGATGGCTTTTGCTCCAAGGAAGACTTAAAAACTAATCCTTTTTGCTTGTTTTTCTCGTTCATCACTTCACGGAATCCAACGGGTCATGTATTCTGTTATCTTGCTGATACATCTAATCTTTAATGCTTAAAATCGGCCAGTTAACTTTCCAAAGCTACGTGGCGCTTGCGCCGATGGCAGGTATTACTGATCTTCCTTTTCGTAAACTATGCAGGAGACTGGGAGCAGGTCTTACAGTAGGAGAAATGATTCATAGTTCGCCTGAGTTGAGAAACAGCAGGAAGACAAAATTGAGATCCTGTTTCGATCAGGATGGGGGCCTTCGCTCCGTACAAATTGTTGGCAGCGATCCCGGATATATGGCCGAAACAGCAAAGTTTAATGAGGATGGAGGAGCGCAATTAATTGATATAAATATGGGATGCCCTGCAAAAAAAGTCTTGAAAAAAGCCGCTGGATCGGCTTTGCTCAGTGATGAAAAGCTCGTGAAGGATATTTTACAATCTGTAGTCAACTCAGTTTCTATACCAGTCACATTGAAGTTCAGGACTGGACCCTGCCCTGCACAGCGAAATGGAGTGAGAATCGCTCAGATAGCTGAGAATAGTGGTATTTCAGGTTTGGCTGTCCACGGACGCACTAGAGAATGTAAATTTAGAGGTAACGCAGAATACGCAACGATAAGTAAAATAGTTGGAGCGGTTAAAATCCCAGTGCTCGCTAATGGAGATATTGATTCTCCTGAAAAAGCCATGGCAGTAATGTCTGATACAGGCGCAGCAGGAGTGATGTTAGGTAGATCTGTTCTAGGCCGACCCTGGTTATGCGGTCAAATAGACCAATATATAAGAACTGGCGCCTCCATATGCCCCCCCACAATAAAGGATCAAGCTGAAATAATAGAATCACATCTAAAAGCTATTCATTCCTTCTATGGAGAATATTACGGGGTAATGTTTGCCAGGAAACATGTCGGTTGGTACTTTAAATATGTGCCTTTACATGAACGAGTTAAAAAATATTTTAATACTTTGAATAATGCTTCTGAACAGATCAATGTAATTAAAAATATTTTTAAATTTATATAAATTCTCAACTTTGAAGCCGACTCAATAGGAAAGTATTTCAATGTCCCCAAAGCAAAAGAACAAAACAGAAATAAAGCTATCTAAAAAAAACGAAGAAAGTCTGAAAGAAGTAGTTACAAATTCGGTGCGAAATTATTTTGCAGAACTGGACGGACAACCCACAACCGATTTCTATTCTTTAGTGCTTCAGCAAATAGAATTACCGCTATTAATTGAAACCATGCAATATACGAATCAAAATCAGACACTGGCATCAAAAATTTTAGGTCTAAATAGAGGCACTCTTAGAACAAAACTTCGGCAGTACAAGCTCATTGATAACTAACTTATCAACAGGAAAAGCCACTATGAAAGAAACTAATTTGATACCTGTTAGGCGGGCACTTATAAGTGTTTCAGATAAAAGCGACCTTGTTGATCTAGCACATGTACTACAAGATTTAAGAGTGGAAATTTTATCAACAGGCGGTACGAAAACTTACTTGTTAAATGCAGGCATCATGGTCAAAGATGTATCAGAATACACCGATTTCCCTGAAATGATGGACGGTCGAATAAAGACTCTACATCCAAAAATACACGGGGGAATCCTTGCTCGAAGAGGCATAGATGACGATATAATTAATAATTACGCGATCAATTTAATCGACTTGGTAGTAGTGAACCTTTACCCTTTTGAAGAAACTGTGAACAAAGTAGACTGTCAATTAGAAGACGCAATCGAGAATATCGATATCGGTGGACCCGCCATGGTTCGCTCTGCCGCTAAAAATCATCGTTATGTAGGCGTAGTTGTTAATCCCAGTGACTACTCCTCAGTTATCGATGAGCTACAGAAAAATAATGGGTCCATAACTCAAACCACTCGATTTGATTTGGCAGTTAAAGCTTTCGAGCATACGGCTCAATATGATGGAATGATCGCTAATTATTTCGGCACAAAAATAAATGATTCTTCAGAAACTTTCCCCCGTACCTTTAATCTTCAATTCCACAAAAAACAGCAAATCCGGTATGGAGAGAATCCACATCAACGGGCGGCGTTTTACGTTGAGAAAAATCTTGCCGAAGCAAGTATATCTTCGTGTAATCAAATTCAGGGCAAAGAACTTTCTTTTAACAATATTGCTGATACAGATGCAGCGCTTGAATGCATACGGATGTTTGAAAAGCCGACCTGTGTGATAGTAAAACACGCAAATCCCTGCGGTGTGGCATCTTGCGACACGATTTACGAAGCATATGAACTTGCCTTCGAAACAGACCCCGAGAGCGCTTTTGGAGGCATTATTGCGTTTAATCGTGAACTTGATGTGAATACTGCTAGATCAGTGATAGAACGTCAGTTCGTGGAAGTAATAGTCGCGCCAAGTATAGATGAGGGGGCAAAATCAATTTTGCAAACAAAAACTAATCTGCGTGCATTTGAAGTGGGCGATCTTGAAGCTGGCAGACCTGCTCTAGACTTTAAGAGAGTGACTGGAGGTTTATTGATTCAAGACCGCGATCTAGGTGTGATCTCAAGAGAAAATCTAAAAGTAGTTAGCGAAATTCAGCCCAGTGGATCACAGTGGCAAGATTTATTATTCGCTTGGCAAGTTGTAAAACATGTTAAGTCCAATGCCATAGTTTATGCTCAAAATGCTCGTACCATCGGTATAGGAGCCGGTCAGATGAGTAGAGTGAATTCTGCTAGGATTGCCTCCATAAAAGCTGAACACGCAAATCTGGCAGTGCAAGGATCAGTAATGGCTTCGGATGCTTTCTTTCCATTCCGAGATGGGATTGATAGCGCTGCAGAACGCGGTATCGCCGCCATCATACAGCCCGGTGGATCTATGAGAGACGATGAGGTTGTGAACGCAGCGAATGAGCACGGTATCGCGATGGCTTTTACTTCCATGCGTCATTTCCGGCACTAGCACCATGGCAAAAATTAATGCTTTAGTTGTAGGCTCTGGGGGAAGAGAACATGCATTGGCATGGTCTCTAGCTAAGTCATCAAGTGTGGACTCCGTTTATATTGCGCCTGGCAACGCCGGCACAGAACTCGAAAAAAATATTCAGAACGTTCCTATTGATCCGATGAATTTTGAAGCGCTATCAGATTTCGCTTTGAGGAATAATTGCGATCTTACGATCATTGGCCCGGAAGCACCTTTAGTGAAAGGAATTGTAAATCATTTTGAGAAATACGAATTACCTTGCTTTGGACCTAGTATGCAGGCTGCACAGCTGGAAGGGTCAAAGGTGTTTTCAAAGGAGTTTATGTATAGACATAATATTCCCACAGGAAGATCGATGACTTTTTCGCAATTGACACCCGCTCTAGAGTATATACAGTCAATTGAGCCTCCCGTTGTAATTAAAGCTGACGGGCTCGCTGCAGGTAAAGGTGTGATTATTGCCGAGACTGAGATCGAGGCGACTAGCGCGGTGCAGGCTATGCTTTCGGGAAATATGTTTGGAGATGCTGGACATCGAGTAATTGTCGAGGAATTTCTAGAAGGGGAGGAAGCGAGCTTTATAGTCATTGTCGATGGAGAGAAAATTTTACCTTTAGCAACTAGTCAAGATCATAAACGAATTGGCGATAATGATTTGGGACCAAATACTGGAGGAATGGGAGCCTATTCTCCAGCACCAATAGTTGACGAAAATATCCATAATCGGGTAGTAAACGAAATTATTCTGCCTACTGTTAGAGGCATGCGGGCCGAAGGAAATTACTATCGCGGATTTCTATACGCTGGACTAATGATAGACAAAAATGGAAACCCTCGCGTCATAGAATATAACTGCCGGTTAGGCGATCCAGAAACTCAACCAATATTAATGCGTCTAAAATCTGATCTAGCGGAGATTTGTTTGGCTGCGCTTGATGGGTCTCTGGATAATATTTCTGCAAAGTGGGATTCACGTCATTCTGTAGGAGTTGTCATTGCCTCCAAAGGATATCCAGGGAAATATAAGACGGGTATCCCTATTTCAGGAATAAATACGGTCTCCGGAAATGATATTAAGATTTTTCATGCAGGTACCATATTTGAAAATGGAAACGTAGTATCCTCCGGCGGAAGAGTTTTGTGTGTTACCTCACTGGGGGAGAGCATCGCGGCGTCACAAGAACGATGTTATGCTGGTATTAATAAAATCTCATTTGAGGGTGGAACCTTTCGGAACGACATAGGATGGCGTGCTTTAGAAAGGTAAGTCAAACAAATCGTAACTAGGTATTTTGTATGTTGAATCGGAACTTTTCACTTGTAGATAGAATCTTAATTCAAACTGATACTGCTCTTCGCACTTTACGAGGGCATGCTGTAGCAGATCGAGCTTCTCCGGCTGAAGGTCATTCAGAAGCTAAGCTTACCAATAATCAAAGAAAGCACGTGGCTGGACTTATGAGAGTAAATCATACAGGAGAAGTCTGTGCCCAAGCTCTTTATCAAGGACAAGCTTTAACAGCAAAATTGACTGAAGTCCGCGAGGAAATGGAAAAGGCGGCTGAGGAAGAGACTGACCATCTAGTTTGGTGCGAGAAGAGATTGAGTGAACTTGAATCATCGACCAGTATTCTTAATCCGTTGTGGTACGGTCTTTCATTTGGAATTGGATATGTTGCTGGCAAAATTAGTGATGAAGTAAGTCTAGGTTTTATCGTGGCCACAGAAGAAAGAGTGGCAATACATTTAAAGGATCATCTTAATAGACTACCTGAAGAAGATAGAAAATCTCGATTAATCCTTCAGCAAATGTTGCATGATGAGGAAATTCATGGCGAAACAGCGAAGGAGGCAGGAGCCACGGAATTTCCCAAATTTATAAAAGATGGTATGTCCTACTTAGCCCAATTCATGACTAAAACAACATACTGGATATAGCTGAGTTTATTAGGAGAATTTGCCAAATAAACTTCTAAATTCTGAGGCTGGGTTGGTGGCTCGCATCATCGCTTCTCCAACCAGAAATGTCGTTACCCCATTTTCTTGCATAAGAGAAACATCGTGACTGGACAAGATTCCACTCTCTGTAACAACGAGCTTTCCTTCAGGCACGTGGGGTAACAAATTCAACGTGGTCTCTAAAGTCGTAGTAAATTCGTGAAGGTCACGATTATTTATCCCAATTATGGTGGTGTTTAGCTCAAGAGCTCTCTCCAGTTCGATACGATTATTTACTTCCACCAAAATATCCAGATCTAATTCTTTAGCGAAACTAGCCAACTCCAGCAGTAAGTTCTGTTCTAGAGCGGCAACAATCAATAAAACAGCATCAGCTCCGATCACTCTGGCTTCGGCAATCTGATATGGATCAATAATAAAATCCTTACGTAGTATTGGAAGAAGACAAGCTTGGTGAGCGTCAGTTAGATTTTTTTCGCTCCCACTAAAGAAATCGGAATCTGTAAGAACCGATAAGCATGCCGCCCCTTCGTCTTGAAAAGTTTTTGCTAAAGACTTAATGTCGAAATTTTCTCTTATGATCCCTTTACTAGGCGAGGCTTTCTTTAATTCCGCAATAACTCCGATCTTGTTGGAGGCCGCACGATCTAAAAGTGCAGCGGCAAATTTTCGCGTAGGCGGCAGGTACAAAATGTCTGATAATAGCTGCGACAGGGATATGTCTAAGCTCCTATCGATAACCTCTTCTCTTTTTCGTTTAAGAATCTTTTTTAGAACATCGGGAACACTCTTTTTCATAAATTATATTCAGGATGATATTTTGAAGTAAATTCTATATAGTTTTTTAGTATCGCATTAGCCTCTCCATTATTCAGCACCCTTAATGCCTCTTCTACTCCTTCCTCAAAAGTAGACATAATACCTGCAACGTAGATCGTTGCTCCTGCATTTATCGCGAGCATATTTGCAGCCTTTTTAAAGATAGTACCAACATCACCAGCTAGCGCACCTTTAATCAATTCAGCAGACTGACGTGAGTTTTTAACGTCTAGTCCTTCTAGAGTCTGTATTGGCAGATTAAAATCTAGTGGCGAGACGGTGTAGTGATCTAAGAAACCATCCCGCAGTTCCCATACCACTGAATCAGCTGCTATCGATATTTCGTCTAAACCATCATTGGAATGGACTACCATGGCATGATCGCTTCCCAGATCTGAAAGAGCCTTAGCGATGGTTTCGCAAAGATGTTCAGCAAAAACGCCTATTACTTGCCTTTTTACACTAGCTGGATTTGTCAATGGCCCAAGAATATTAAACAATGTCCTTAATCCCAGCTCTCTTCTTGGTCCAACAGCATATTTCATAGCTTTGTGATGATTAGGAGCAAACATAAATCCAAGACCTACCGTATCTATTCCGTCCGCAATCTGGTCTGGGGTAAGATTTATTGTTACTCCAAGGCTTTCAAGCAAATCAGCACTTCCGCTAGAACTTGATACAGAGCGATTACCATGCTTCGCCACCTTGGCTCCGGCGGCGGCGGCAATAAAACTAGCACCGGTAGACACATTAAATAAATTAGCACTGTCGCCACCCGTTCCAACCACATCTACTAAATTTTGATATTTATAGGCGACTGGTTCAACTAAATCACGCATAACTGCAGCGGCTGCTGAAATCTCATCCACTGTTTCGCCTTTAATTCTTAGGGCGACTAAAAAAGCGCCAATCTGAGCGTCAGTAACCTCACCATTCATTATTTGACTCATTACCGAGGACATGTCTTTTTTCGAAAGGCTATTTCCATCAACTAATGCTTCGAGCGCAGTCCGAATATTCACTACTATATTACTCTTTGAAATCCAGAAAGTTTTTCAAAATATCGTGCCCAAAATCAGTCATGACTGATTCTGGATGAAACTGGACACCGACCAAAGGAAAATTTTTGTGGCGCAAACCCATTATCTCATCAATTTCGCCATTATTTTTTTCAGTCCAAGCTGTAACGTCTAAGACGTCAGGAAAATTCTCTCTCTCTACGACTAAACTATGATAACGAGTCGCTGTAAATGGTGAGATAATATCTGTAAATATATCCGTTTGATTGTGATGAATTAAAGACGTCTTACCATGCATTACTTTCTCTGCCGAGACTACTCTGCCTCCAAAAAGTTGGCCAATACATTGATGGCCAAGGCAGACTCCAAGTATTGGAATTTTATTGTAAAAGTATTTAATTGCCTTATTAGATATTCCAGCATCCTTTGGTGTTCCAGGGCCAGGTGAAATTACTAATCTCTCAGGAGACAGGGCGTCAATAGCGGAGATTTCTACTTCATCATTACGAAAGACGCGTACTTCAGACCCAAGCTCCCTTAGGTACTGAACGATATTGTAAGTAAAAGAATCATAATTATCGATCATCACTACCATAAGTTTAAGTCTATGACTTTTGCTCTAGGAGATTACTCACTAAAATCCTTTAAGATTTTATGACTCCACATATCATGGAGAGCCCTCTCTAGATTCCTTGCAAATTGGTTGAGATCAAATAGCGGAGAATTTCTTACTGATCGTAATATCTCTGATCTAGTGACTTTTGATTGGCGAATCTCGGACGCGAAAAAAATCGCTTTTTTAATATAATCAGTCTCATTTTCTGCAATTAACATCTCCATATTAGCATTACGTAAAATACTTTCCCCTTGATATGAAACTAATGTATCTGTCCCTTTCCTCCCAATTACGGGAATCCCCATCCAAAGAGCATCGGTGGTTGTAACTCCACCAGTAAAAGGAAACGTATCGAGCACGATATCTATATCAGCAAGTGTCTTGTAGTAATCTTTGAGGCCGGTTCTATCCTTTGAAATCAATCTACCAACGTCTATACCATTTTTCAAAAACT
>MDTB01221883.1_pt1 | contig 18560 bp, 14 predicted proteins | sample 811161 | NCBI WGS metagenome assembly MDTB01 (sample SAMN05326650, study PRJNA326480) | marine metagenome | isolation source: seawater | place: Mediterranean Sea | collected 2009
CCGCCGCGGCGGCTTCGTGCTGTTCGGATTCGATATTGGCGCGCCGCTCTTCAAAGCGCTTGCGACGGATTTCGAACTCGGAAAGCTGGCGGGTCAGCGTCGCTTCGCGGGTCTCGTCGGCGACGACCGAGCGGGTCAGCTCGGCGACAGCCTGTTCGCAAGTGCTGACACCTGCCTGTGCTTCGGCGAGCTGCGCCTTTGCATTGTCCAGGTCGTCTGCTTCGCGGGTCTGAGCGTCGCGAATGCTTTTTGCTTCGGCTTCCAGTTTCTCCACGGCTTCCGTGGCGTCGCCGCCAAGATTCTTCTCGCGCTCGATATCGCCATCGATCATCGCGATCCGATTACTGATTTCCGTACGCAGGGATTCGATGCGTTGTTCCTCGGCGTCGAGCGTATCCCGGGCAACCAGAAGGCGCTGCAATGCTGCCGCAGCTTCGGCCTCTTTCTGACGAAGACCCGGCAACACGGTCGATGCATCGGCCTGGGCCGTGGTGGCGGCCGCAACGACCCGGGTCAGCTCGGCGACCATTGTCTCGATGGCGTTGAACTGTTCGGCGGCAACTTCGCGCCCCGACTGGGCAGCCACCCAGCGCAGATGCAGCAGGATCGCTTCGTGGCGCTTGATGTGATCGGACAGGTTGCGATAGCGCGTGGCCTGGCGGGCCTGACGTTTGAGAACCCTGTGCTGTTCTCCGAGCGCACCGACGATATCTTCTAGCCGCTCCAGATTTGCTTCCGCCGCGCGCAGCCGCAGTTCGGCCTCGTGGCGGCGCGCATGAAGGCCGGTGATGCCCGCGGCTTCCTCAAGCAGGCCGCGGCGCTGGGTCGGTTTGGCGTTGATGATTGCACCGATACGGCCCTGGCTGACCATCGCGGTCGATCGCGCGCCGGTCGATGCGTCGGCGAACAGCATCTGGACATCGCGGGCCCGCGTGTCCATGCCGTTGACTTTGTAATTAGACCCGTTGCCACGCTCGATCCGGCGAAGAATGTCCAGCTCGTCGGTGTCGTTGAACTGGGCCGGCGCGCGCCGGTCCGAATTGTCCATCGACAGGATGACCTCGGCGAGATTGCGCGACGGCCTGTCGGCAGTGCCGGCAAAGATCATGTCGTCCATCTCCGAACCGCGCATCTGCTTGGCGGAAGTCTCGCCCATAGCCCAGCGTAGTGCTTCCACCAGATTTGATTTGCCACAGCCGTTTGGACCGACGATGCCGGTCAATCCCTCGCCAATGAGCAATTCGGTCGGATCGACGAAGGACTTGAAGCCGGCGATGCGCATACGGTTGAACTGCACCGCTCAGTTACTCCTATTCATTCGGCAAGTTTCCGTTTCAGCAGGGTCCGCATCTGGTCGAGGGTCATGCCACCGCCATAACGCTCGCCATTGACGAAGACCGTCGGTGTCGACTCTAACTTGAATTCGTTGGAGGCTTCGAGCCGCTGTTGCAAAATGATGTTCTGGGTTTTAGCGTCCGTCAGGCAAGCTTCGAATTTAGTTTGCGACATGCCGCCAAGCCTGGCGAGATTGCTTAGGGCCGAAATTGGGTTTGAGGCCCGCGACCACTGGCCCTGCGCTGCATAGAAGGTTTCGATAAAGCCGAAGAAGCTGTCCCGGCCTGCGCAGCGCGCCACCATCGCTGCAGCCAGCGCCAAGCGGTCCAGTGGGAAGTCGCGGTAGACATAACGCACCTTGCCGGTAGCAACAAATTCCTCCTTGATAAGGGGTAGCACCGCCGTGTGGAACCGCGCGCAATGCGGGCAGGTTAACGAGGCATATTCGACAAGCACCACTTTGGCATCCGCCGGACCCATCGCATATTCCTCGGCTGTCAGATTTAGGCCGGAGACCTTTCCGCTCGGTAAGGGGGGCTCGATGAGCTTGTTCTGGGCGAGGGCAGAGGCACTCCCGATGAGCATCAGGGTCGCCAGGGCAATTCTAATTTTATTCAACATATTCCGTATCAATCTCTCCTTTCTACAATATCTAGCGGGTAAATATGAGTCCAGCACAGGATGAACTTCAAATATGGCGGTTTTCGGGCATTTCGGGTTTGGTTACAAATTAACCTTCAGCCCGATTCCCGACCCGGGTCTTTGCGGGCTCCGCGACCAGCACGTACCGAGCGTCCAAGCCGCAGCAGGGCTTCTTTTAGAGCATCATTGTCCATGTCCCCGATGCTTCGCCGCAGCTGGGCTTCGTCCATGTCGTTCAGCCGGGTGGGGGCGATCCGGCGCGGCTTGCGTTGGGGCGGAATCGGCCCCTGAGCGTAGCGCAGATCCGCGACCGCGCGAAAGCCGAAGAATCCATTGATCCGGTCGATTATCTGAGGAGCGATGTGCTGAAGCTCTAGTGCGTATCCAGAAGCAACACGGAGATGGAGGATTGCATCCGTTTTGCTGTAGCGCGGAAAAACCAATTTTTGCGGCACGGTCTCCCGCGCAAGCACCTCGCCGACGATGGCCGGCCAATCTGTAATCAGTTTGGCCTGCGCAAATCCTCGCTTGCGCAAAGCCGGCGCCGCCAGATTCGGCAGACTGGTGCCGACGGTTAGCAGCCCCCGCGCCTTGCGTTGTGATGGGTCGTACGCCTGGCGTTTGCGGCGTGGCTGTTTTTGGGCGGGATTTTTGACCATTGGTTTATGGTAGTGTGGTCCCCCATGCCGGACAACAGACGATGCGTTGAATTATTCGTGACCTGCCAATCCGCCCGGCTGATGTGTATCCGCCGTTTGCGCAAAAACTCGAACTTGAAACGTCCCTGCAACGAAGAGGCCTAACGAATTGTCCGATGCAAAACCTCTTCAGATAGCGGTCCCACTGCTTGATTGGTATGACCGCCATCGACGGGCGATGCCTTGGCGCGTCCTGCCAGGCGAGGTCGCAGACCCCTATCATGTCTGGCTCAGCGAAATCATGCTGCAACAGACCACGGTGACGGCCGTCGGACCTTATTTCGAGCGCTTCCTTTCTTTATGGCCGAAAGTGGCAGACCTCGCCGGCGCCAATCTAGATGACGTTCTGCATGGTTGGCAGGGGCTCGGCTATTACGCACGAGCACGGAACCTCCATAAGTGTGCGATAGTCGTGGCGTCCGAACATGACGGTGTGTTTCCCGATAAGGAAGAAGAGCTGCTAAAACTACCCGGGATCGGCCCCTACACCGCGGCTGCCATCGCTGCTATTGCCTTCGATCGCCGGGCTACCGTGGTCGACGGTAATGTCGAAAGGGTGATGGCGCGGCTATTTGCGGTCGAGGACCCACTACCCGGATCGAAGAAGGCATTGTGCGAGCTAGCCATAAGCGTTACGCCGGATGCGCGCTTCGGCGATTACGCCCAGGCGACGATGGATCTTGGTGCGACGATCTGTTCGCCGACTAAACCGATCTGCGTGATCTGTCCTCTGATCGATATCTGCCAGGCACGTGGCCTCGGCATCGAGGAGGAGCTGCCGATAAGAACACCCAAGGCTGAGCGCCCGACCAGGCGCGGTGTGGCATTCTGGATCGTCGCCCCGGACGGCTCCGTGTTGCTCCGTCGTCGTGTCGAATCTGGTCTGCTCGGGGGCATGATGGAGATACCATCCACCGAGTGGGTACCGGATGGGGTATGGAGCACCGAAACAGCTATTAAAGAAGCGCCGGTGGATGCGGACTGGCAAAAAATAAACGGCCTAGTGCGTCATACGTTCACTCATTTTCAACTGGAAATAACGATTCTTGCGGCGCGGGTGGACGAAAAAGGCAGCTTAGAGGGCGTGTGGTGCCCGCCTGGCAAATTTGGTGATTACGCGCTGCCGACCATTATGAAAAAGGTTGTGCGGCTGGGGGTCGGGTTTTCCGCTTAGGCGCTTTCCTTCATGCCTTCGCGGACCACTTGACGCAGGTGGTCGAGAGGCTGGGTGCGGCCTTCTTTTTCATAATGCCAGAATGTCCAGCCGTTACAGGCCGGAGCGCCCTGGAGTTCGGCACCAATCTTGTGTATTGAGCCGCGACGGCCCTCCGAGATCAGCGTGCCGTCCGCGCGCACACGGGCGAAGAACCGCTTGCGGGTATCGAACAGTTTCTGACCGGGTTCGATTAGACCGCGCTCGACCAACGTGCCGAAGGGCACGCGCGGTTCGGTCCGTTTGGATAGGATATTGAAATCGGTCTCGTCTTGGGGTGGCTGGACTTTCTTAATCCGCTTTTTAGCGACCCTGGCATAGGTCTTATCGCGTTCAATGCCAACAAAATGCCGGCCCATTTTCTTAGCGACTGCGGCCGTGGTGCCTGAGCCGAGGAACGGATCGAGCACCACATCACCAGGTTTGGTGGAGGCCAGCAGCACCCGATACAGCAGCGCTTCGGGCTTCTGCGTTGGATGCGCTTTCTTGCCATCTTTCTTAATGCGTTCGTGACCTGTGCAGAGCGGAATGGTCCAGTCAGAGCGCATCTGAACGTCGTCGTTCAGAGTTTTCATCGCCTCATAATTGAATGTCACGCCCTTCGCGTCTTTGGTTTTGGAACACCAGATCATAGTTTCGTGCGCGTTGGTGAACCGCGTGCCGCGGAAATTCGGCATCGGGTTGGTCTTGCGCCATACGATATCGTTCAGCACCCAGAAACCCTGATCCTGCAGTATCGTGCCGACCCGGAAGATATTGTGATAACTGCCGATCACCCAGATCGAGCCGTTATCCTTTAGAATGCGCCGTGCTGCGGCGAGCCATTCCCGTGTAAAGGCGTCATAGGCCGAAAAGCTCGACAGTGGGTCGCCGCCCTCGCGGGCGAACTGGTCCCAGGCATCGTCGACGCCGTCGACCTTTGTGTTGTTTGGCCTGCGAAGCTCGCCGGCGAGCTGAAGATTGTAAGGCGGGTCGGCAAAAATAACGTCGACCGAACATTCCGGCAGCTTGTTCATTTCAGCCACGGTGTCCCCAATGAGGACAGTGTCCAAAGGCAATTTCATCATGTGTCCCACCAAAGCCCCGCTATTTTTATAGGGCAAACATTAACTATGGATCATGAGTCCGGCGGAACTCGTCGTCAAGAATTATTTTTGGAGTCAATGGGTTACGGGATTTTACGCAACATATGGTTCATCTTAATCCTCGAGACTCAAGATCTTGGCGATCGGGCCATAGGTATGCCGATGATGGCAAGTGACGCCGAGAGCCGCCAAGCCGTCCTGATGCTGCTTGGTACCGTATCCTGCATTGCGGTCCCAGTAATAGCCGGGATAGCGCTGCGACAGTGATGTCATAATCCGGTCACGTGTCACCTTGGCAAAGATAGAGGCGGCGGCGATGGACAGGCTGAGATTGTCACCCCTGATTACCGTGCGTCCAGCGCAAGGCAAGCCGGATGGCAACTGGTTGCCATCTATTAGGGACGTGTCTGGCGTCGCGTTGAGCGATTCGATAGCACGGCGCATCGCCGTAAAGGTAGCGGCGAGAATATTGTAGCGTTCGATTTCCGAGACGCTAGCGGCACCGATGCCGAAATCTATTTCGGGAGAGGAGACGAGCGCGCGGAATAGGTTTTTACGCTGCAAGGCGGACAGTTTTTTTGAGTCGTCTAGCTTGTCTGTCAGGTCGCTCGACAATGTCGGCGGCAGTATGACGGCGGCGGCGACAACCGGCCCAGCCCAGGGACCGCGACCGGCTTCGTCGACGCCCGCAACCCGTCCACCGCAGTCCCGTTCGATAGAAAAATCAGGCATCGTTTTTTTGACCGGATGATGATCGGGCCTCGTCTTTTGATGCTTCGCGCACTTGGTTGGCCAGTTCGGACAGGTTGTCTTTTTTATCCGCCGATTTTTTAGTTTCGCGTTTTACGGCTTCGTCATTTGATAAATCGTTTTCATGTGCCGAACTGTCGCCGTCCGGTGCTTTGGTGCCGTACGGCGCCCGGCGGCGAGGATCCCGGATCCGCATGAGCCTAAGATGTCGCGCCGCCACTTTTTTCCATGCTTGCCGAGCGATTACTCGAGTCACGATGGCAAACCTTCGCGACCCGCGACGAACTACCTCAACCTCGTCGCCATAGGCCGCGTCGACAAGTTCGCGCAGTGTGTTAATCCTGCGGCTGGTAAGCCCATGCACCCGCCGCGCGCTGGTCAGCCAAAGCGGGCTGATAGTAAGACTAAGAACCGTCACCGCGATCACAAGACGTGACTGTTCTTCGCCTATCGCGCCGGCCGATAGGCCAGTTGTCGTCAGCAGAAAAGAGAACTCGCCGAGCTGCGAGAGCGTCAGTCCCTGCAACGAAGCGCGCTGCCAGCTTTCGCCCATCAGCCGCATGATGCCGATATTCAAGGCTGTTTTGAAAAGTGTGACGACTAAGAGCAGTACCAGCACCGTTCCAAGGTTCTCGGTAATGAATTTGAGGTCAATCAAAAGCCCAACCGACAGGAAAAACACCATCACCAATACGCTCTGCACCGGGCGCACGGAGTGGATCATTTGTTCGCGCTGGCTCGATCGTCCAATGACCAGCCCGGCGAGAAACGCTCCATAGGCGGGCGATAGCCCGAACAGCCCAAATACGGCGCCGAAGCCGAAGCAGTAGACAAGCCCGGTCAGAGGCGACAGGTCGATATTGCCCATTACGATCCGCGCAAAAGGTAAGTCCACACGGCGCTTGTTGAGCTTCTGTACCAGCAGCACCAGCACCAAAACCGAGCCGCAAATCTGCACAATCTCCCAGAGACCGAGCGTCCCGCCGCCGATGTTCTCGACAATCAGCAGCATCGGTAGGAAGGCCAAATCCTGGCCGATCAGAATGGCGACCGCGATACGGCCCGTGCGGGTTCGAAGCTGGCCGATTTCCTCAAGTATTTTGATAGCGACCGCCGTGCTTGATAGCGCGATGACGAACCCGAGCAACACTGATTCCGCGGCCGAGAATCCGAGGAAAATCGAGCAGAGGAATATCGCGCCGAGGCTGCCGGCGATTTGCAGCCCGACTGCAGCCAGCGCCATTTTCCATGTTACCATGAAAAATCTCACACTGAGTTCGGTGCCGATCAGGAACAGTAGAAGCAACACCCCGAGTTCGGCTAGCCCGCCGATCTGGTCGCGGTTCTCGACTACGCCGAAGGCGCTCGGTCCGAGCAGGACCCCGGCGATGATGTAGCCGACCAGTGCCGGTTGCCGCAGCCGCGCCATTAGCATGCCACAGAGCAGCGCCGAAAGGCCGACAAGCGCCATGCCGGTAAGATTTACGTGCGGATCCATGTTCCACGGAACTTATCACGGGGCAGGCAGGGACGGGGCCGAATCTGTCAGATCTTTAGCAAGGTCGAAGCTATTCGAAAAACCGCATCTGGTCACCTGCACGTGGTGGCGGTTTGAACTGTGTCAGGTCGAGTCGATGTTTGTGCTCATTCAATCCCAGTCGCTTGCAGGCTTTTTCAAATCTCTGGAGCAGCAGGTCGGCATAGATGCCGGTGCCCCGCTGACGGAGACCATAAGTCGAATCGTAAATCTGCCCGCCGCCCGCTTCCCTGATGGCACTCATCACGTGATCGGCCTTTAGCGGAGCGTTGGCATCGAGCCATTCGCGGAAGAGGTCTTTTATCTCCATCGGCAGGCGCAGCATTAGGTATCCCGCCATACACGCGCCCGCATCCTTTGCTGCGTCCAGAATCGATTCAAGTTCCGGATCCGTCAGAACCGGGATCATCGGGGCGGCCATCACGCTGCAGGGAATACCTGCTTCGACTAGCGTTCGGATGGTATCTAGCCGGCGCTGCGGCGTTGGTGCCCGCGGCTCCATTTTGCGCGAGAGATCACGATTAAGAGTGGTCACCGACAGGCTTACCTGTGCCAGTTTCTTTTTCGCCATTGGCCCAAGGATATCGATATCGCGCGCGATCAGACTTGCCTTTGTGACGATGCTGACCGGGTGGTTGTGCGCCGCTAAAACTTTGAGGATACGCCGCGTTATTTTGTGCTCACGCTCGATTGGTTGATACGGGTCAGTGTTTGTGCCCATCGCCATCACATTGCAGGCATAGGATTTCTTTTGCAGTTCTTTTTCGAGCAGCGCAACGGCTTCTGGTTTATAAAAAAGCCGGCTTTCGAAATCGAGGCCTGGTGAGAGGCCTAGAAACGCATGCGTAGGACGGGCGAAACAATACACGCAACCATGTTCGCACCCTCGATAAGGATTTATCGATCGGTCGAATGGTACGTCGGGAGAAGTGTTTCGCGCGATGATAGTGCGGGTCGCATCTGCGGTCACAGTTGTGCGTAACGGTGGCATGTCGTCATCCGGCTGTGGATTCCAGCCGTCATCTATGGCGACTATATTACGGCATTCGAATCGCCCGGTTCGATTGCTTATAGCGCCGCGCCCCTTGCGGGGGATGTCTGGTATTTCTGTATTCATCAAGACAAAGAGGGTGAACCCAAAAAAAGAACAAATCAAGAACTTTCTTAGATGGATCGGGAATCTGCATTCAGCTCATGGTATTAACGCTGCGAAATGATCTATTCACCCAGCATATCCGTCGTGATTCCTACCCTGAACTCTGCCGCACTGCTTCCAACGCTGCTGCGGTCGGTCGGAGGCGATATCTGCGAAGTAATCATCGCAGATGGCGGATCGACGGATAATACCTGTGACATCGACCCGGCGGTGGGCGTGCGCATTGTTCGATCCGAAAAGGGCCGGGGTCGGCAACTTAGCGCCGGGGCGGCGGCGGCATCCGGCGACTGGCTGCTCTTTTTCCACGCGGACAGTGTTCTGCCGGAAGATTGGTTCATCGATGCGTACACCTTTGCCGCTGATGCGGAAAATACCGGACGCGCGGCGGTGTTCACCTTTGCGCTCGACGACCTGTCGCCGCAGGCGCGGCGGGTGGAGCGTCTCGTTGCATGGCGAACGCTGCAGCTCGGCCTCCCTTATGGTGATCAGGGTTTGCTGATCTCGCGCCAACACTACGACCGAATCGGTGGGTTTTATCCTATGCCCCTGATGGAGGATGTCGATATTGTGCGACGTATTGGCAGATCTAATATTCATATTCTACCCGCTCGCGTCGTGACTTCGGCTGATCGTTATCGTTGCGGCGGCTGGTGGGTGCGGCCATTAAGAAATATTTGCTGTCTCGCGCTTTATTTTCTGCGCGTGCCTCCGCGGATTCTGGTGCGGCTATACCAATGAAACACGTCGTTATCTTTTCACGCCGCCCTCAGCTTGGCAGGGTCAAAACCCGCCTTGCAGACGATATTGGGCCGGTTAAAACGCTTCGATTTCATAGATCGACGCTAAATAACATGGCACGCCGCGTGTCCGCCGGTGGCGCCTGGACAACATGGATTGGCATCACGCCGGATAATACGTTGGACCGCTGCCGGCTCTATCCGTCCGGTGTCCGGCGGTTGCCGCAGGGGAATGGAGATCTTGGCCAGCGGATGACAAATTGTCTGTCGCGGTTCGGCCCGCACCCTGCGCTGATCATCGGTAGCGATATACCTGACATCTGCCAGCATCATATCGCCGCTGCCTTCGACAAGTTGCGGCGCAACGAACTGGTCTTCGGCCCCTCGCATGATGGCGGCTACTGGCTGGTTGGCGGGGCGCAGGGTGCCCGCGTTGGAGGGTTGTTTAAAGACGTACGCTGGTCGACTGAGTATGCCCTTGCCGACACGCTGGCGAACGTTGGACAGGGGGTAAGGGTTGCAATGCTCGAACCTCTTACGGATATCGATGATGGTGTGGCCTATCGCGACTGGCAGTCGCGCTAAAATGGCAGATACTTTCGCCAGACCGTAACGTCGGATGACACCGGAAACCACTATCGTTTGATCAGCAAGAATCTACTGGAAGGAATATCAGAATGCACGTTGCAGAAACTGAGGACAGGTCGGGTGAAATGGTTATAACGCGGATACAGCCCAGTTTGTTTGTAGATAAAACTTCCATAAGAATCGCCATATGCGAGAAGCGTCCCGATCCACTGTGTATGTGACCAAGTCCCGAAACCGAGAGAGATTTGGTAACAGAACTTAGAACCTTTAAATTTAACGGGAAGGCTGCAGACTAGACGACTGGCTTGCTATTTGGCATGAATTTGAACGTAAACGCATGGTTCTTATCCAAGGCATTCACTCAGTACCCAGCCCACACAACAAAATTTAGTCCCTGCAACCGCACGTGAATTGTCTCTTTAGAGTTCCTCCGCCGCCAGATGCTCCTGCAGGCGCGGTATCAACTCGATGAAATTGCATGGCTTGTGCCGGATATCAAGCTGGAAAAGCAGGATATCGTCCCACGCGTCCTTGACTGCACCGGTCGAGCCGGGCAAGGCAAACAGGTATGTGCCACCGGCAACGCCAGCGGTAGCGCGTGACTGGATCGTCGATGTGCCAATCTTCCGGTAGGACAGCATGCGGAACAACTCGCCAAACCCAGCGACTTCTTTTTCATACACGGCATGGAATGCTTCCGGGGTCACATCGCTGCCCGTCACGCCGGTGCCGCCGGTGGATATCACGGCGTCAATCTCCGGGTGGGCGATCCATTCGCGAAGTTTGGCGACGATGGTTTCCTGATTGTCTTTTACGATAGCGCGTGCTGAGACCGTGTGGCCCGCATCCGCGATACGTTCGGAGAGAGTGTCTCCGGACTTGTCATCCACTTCCGTTCGCGTGTTGGACACAGTCATCACGGCAATATTGATTGCCACGAAAGGAAGGTCTTCTCTAATCCCGAACATCTTCCCCTACCGAGCCGTTTGGGTCGTCTACAGCGATGTAGACCGGACGTTCGCCTGCTGCAAGGGTATATAGGGATGGGGCCGGCTGGCCAAGGCGCTCACGGTACATCCACAGGTTCGACAAAACACGCTCGATAAAGATGCGGGTTTCGCGCGACGGAATGCTCTCGATGAACATCAGCGCGTCGGTGTAGGCCCCCTTCCGCGCGCGCCGCTGCCATTTTTGTAGATTACCCGGTCCGCCATTATAGGCCGCGGCCAGCAGGAGTAGATCGCCGTCGATTTGCGAGGACTCCAGCAGGTGCAGGATATATTTCTGACCAAGCGAGATATTCAGTGCCGGATTGTAGAGCAGGTCCCGTTTTCTGCCGCGGAACCGTTTTTGCGCAATAAAGCTCGCGGTGGCTGGCATCAACTGCATCAGGCCGCGCGCACCCGCCCAACTGCGGGCACGCACATTGAAAGCAGATTCCTGTCGCATGAACGCGAAGATCAGCGCGCGGTCGACCCGGAAGCCCTCGCTCGGCTTCCACTGGGGCAGCGGATACAGTGCGCTTGCCGGCAACGTGCTGCTGTTGCCGATAAGGGCGGCGCCGGCACGAAAAGAAACCATCGGCAAAGAGAGTTTGTCCGCCATTGCGATCAGCGCTTTGGTTAATTCGTGGTCAGGCCCGCCCGACATAAAGCGGAGTTCACGACCGGCACGGTTGTTCGATCCAATCTCCAGCAGGGCGAGTGCGCGGCGTCCGGCTTTATGCGCTGTAATGCGTTGGATTCGGTCGGTGTTGAGGACGGGTAGGTCCCAATTGAAAGGTGATTTTTCGCCGAGCCAGCGGCGCGCGATGATGCCGTAAAATGTTCGGGGCTGTGCCGCCGCCATTTCGAGCCAGCGGCTGACCCGTTCAGGGCGTTGGCCAGTCATGTTCGCGCGTGCGGCCCAGAATGCCGCGGCCGCATGGTCGTAACCCGCAACCTTATTCGACTGCGCGACGAATTCGAAATGCTCAGCCGCTTCGATAAATTTGCTAAGGCGATAGGCGGACAGCCCGGCGATCCAGTGAGCATAAGGAATCCGGTGGCCTGATCGCTTAGCGGCGGGGTATGCGGTCTCATAGGCGCGTTTGCCATCGCCATAGAAAAACCAGCCGGAGGCAATATGCGTGCGGGCCAGATCGTAGCCGACTGTTCCAAGTTGGCGCCTATTGCTTTTGCCATTGATATAGCGAGTGGCTCGAGACAGGTGCCGCCGATGGGTCATGCGGCGGACCTGGCGGACGATAGAGCGTGCGGATTTGCGAACAGGTCGGTAGCCCGAATGCTCTATAATCGTGTTCGACGCATAGGATGGGTAAAACTTCGGGCTCGGACGTTTCGGTGCGCGATAGTTTCGCGGCTTGCGCTTGAGAGCAAGCTTGTAGATCCGTCTGGCGTCCGGATGGTCCGCATAGGATTTCATCCAGCGCGACAGCTCGACATAGCGCGAGCGGTATTTCGTTGGATGGAGATAGCGTTGGGCCATGACATGGCCCAGCAGTAATTTTTTGTCGAGTTTTTTTATCAGTCGGTCTGCGCTGCGCCAATTCCCACGTCCTTGAATCGCAAAAATTTTTCGGTACCGGGCCTGGTCGGCTTTCGATAGAATCTCGGGCAGCGTCGCCGCGATGCCTTTTCCATTTGTTTCCAGAGACGCTGTTTTGGCTGCCTGCACGGAACCGGAGCTCAGCATCAAGCCAAATATCCCGCACATGACTACGCCGCCGCAAAGGATCATTCGAAGCGCTATTAGGGCAAATCTTTGGTTCAAATATGAGTTCCCGCCCATAACCCTTGATTACAATCGGTTTTGTTTGATTTTTGCTGACCGATTTTACCCGAGGGGACGACGGGCGGCAATAAAGGTTAGGTCGATCTGTCGCAGATTTGTCTTAAGAGGTGTTGTTTTCGGATTGGTCTAGTCGCGATTTGATGTCGAGCAGATCGTTCCAGGTTTCTCGTTTCTGTGCCGGTTGGCGTAGCAGGTAGGCGGGATGTAACAGCGCTCGAGCCGTTATAGGATCTCCTAAAGCCGGTTCATACTTCATCCATTTGCCGCGAAGGCGCATTATTCCCTCGGTCCTGCGCAGCAGAGTTTTCGCCGCCGTACCACCCATAAAAAGAAGGATTTCGGGATTCAAGAGCGCGATGTGGCGTTCGAGAAACGGAAGGCACGCGGCGATTTCGGCATCGGTGGGATTGCGGTTCCCTGGTGGCCGCCAGGGCAGAATATTAGTGATGTATGCCTTTGTGCGGTCTAGCTGGATCGCCGCAAGCATCCGGTCGAGCAGGCGTCCAGCGGGTCCGACGAAAGGCAACCCCTGGCGGTCTTCTTCCGCCCCCGGCGCTTCGCCGATCAACATTACTTTTGCAAACGGGTTGCCGTCGGCGAACACAAAGTTCATCGCGGTCTCTTTGAGTGGGCACCCGTCGAATGCCTCAAACGCCCTGCGCAGTTCTTCGAGCGTCGCGCATCCGGCGGCGATGCCCTGCGCGGTCTCGACAGCGGCATCGCGCGACTGCAGCTGCGATGGCTTCGACGCCGGCTGGGCCGTTGGCGGTCGGGCATGGTCGGTTGCTTTGAGCCCTGCGTGTGTCTCTCGAATACTGCTCGAATTTTCGGCTGGGGTGGTAATGGGATCTGCAACAAGACGGTTCACCGGCTCGTGGGCGATGGTCTCGTCTACGCCTGCGGCTACGTACCAGTCCAGAAGGGCCCTTTTCGCTGCGATGTTATCCATACATGCAGTGTAATCTATTTTGCCCTCGCTGGATAATCCGTTTCCGCGTGTTATATAAAGAGTTTACAGGTCACTTGACGAGGAAGACGCTACGGGCGTTTACACAACCCTTTTACGGAGCAAAGTTTTGGCTGAGGCGGTAGAACGGGAATCTATGGAATTCGACGTGGTGATCGTTGGTGCCGGTCCTTCTGGTCTGGCCTGTGCGATACGTCTCCGGCAACTTGCCGAAGAAAAAGGTCGCGAGATTTCCGTGTGCGTTATTGAAAAAGGCTCTGAGGTTGGCGCGCATATTCTATCTGGCGCCGTCATTGAGCCGCGAGCGCTGGCGGAACTTTTCCCTGATTGGCGGGAACGCGGCGCCCCGCTGAACACACCGGTCGAGAGCGATCAGTTTTTATTACTAGGTAAGTCCGGCGCGATCAAATTGCCGACTCCGCCCCAGATGAACAATCACGGCAATTATATCGCCAGCCTTGGCAATTTCTGCCGCTGGCTTGCCGAGCAGGCTGAATCAATGGGGGTTGAGATATATCCCGGCTTTGCTGCCGCCGAAGTGCTCTATGCCGAAGACGGTAGCGTGCGCGGCGTCTCCACCGGCGATATGGGTATCGGCAAGGATGGCGGGCAGACCGCGAATTATCAGCCCGGATTCGAACTTCATGCAAGGCAGACGATTTTTGCCGAGGGCTGTCGCGGATCGCTCACAAAGACGCTGTTTGCAAAGTTCGACTTGCAGGACGATGCCGACCACCAGACCTACGGCATTGGCATCAAAGAGCTCTGGGAAGTTAAGCCTGAGAACCATACGCCCGGCCATGTTACTCACACGATAGGCTGGCCGATGGACAGCGGTACCTACGGCGGGTCGTTTCTCTATCACTTCGAAGACAATCAGGTCGCTGTCGGTTTTGTCATCGGCCTCGATTACACTAATCCGTATCTTAGCCCGTTCGAAGAATTTCAGCGGTTCAAGACACATCCGAGAATTCGCCCCATTTTCGAGGGCGGGCGCCGTATTGCCTATGGCGCGCGCGCGATTAACGAGGGTGGCTTTCAGTCTGTGCCGAAACTGACGTTCCCCGGCGGTTTACTTATCGGCTGCACTGCCGGTTTTCTCAATGTGCCTAAAATCAAGGGCAGCCATACCGCTATGAAATCGGGCATGCTGGCCGCCGAGACAGTATTTGAGGTGGTGGCAAGCGAGACAGCAGCCTCCGATACGTCCGCCTATGAAGATGCAATCAAGACGAGCTGGGTCTGGGATGAGCTGTACCGGGTGCGCAATATCCGCCCGTCTTTCAGGTGGGGGATGTGGGCTGGTCTGTTGTATTCCGCTATCGATACCTATCTTTTTCGTGGCCGGGCACCGTGGACTTTCCAACATCATGCCGACCACACGACCTTAAAAAAAGCGGCCAATGCACCGACAATTAATTATCCTGCGCCTGATGGCGCAGTTTCCTTCGACAAGCTGTCTTCGGTTTTTATCTCTAACACTAACCATGAAGAAAACCAGCCGGTGCATTTGACCCTGAAAGACAAGAAAACGCCTGTTTCGATCAATCTAGCGGAGTATGATGCGCCTGAGCAGCGTTATTGCCCGGCAGGCGTTTATGAGATAGTTGCCGCAGCTGACGGCTCTACTCCGCAATTACAGATCAACGCGCAGAACTGCGTTCATTGCAAAACCTGCGATATCAAGGACCCGACACAGAATATCAACTGGGTGGTGCCGGAGGGCGGTGGAGGGCCTAATTATCCCAATATGTGAATTTGTGCCGTGCTGGAGCACCACATTGCCGACCGGTACTCTACGACGTTGTGATCTGCCGTTTAACTGTTGACATGAAAGACCTATAATCAGTGTGCGTGGCAGTATGGGACTGGTTGTCGGCGACGGGGATAAGACTTCGTCGTAATTTTACCTGAAGCTGGCAGGTACGTCATGAAGGATGAAGTTAGGCACGCGAAGATTGACCCAGACTATTGAACGGAGCGGGCGCACTATGCGCGGCAGTTCTCTGAAGACTATTGCCCTCACACTTTCCACATTCGCCTTTCTTGGCGCTTGTACGTTAGGGGGCGAATCTCCGGTTCTCAACCCATACAGCGCCGCGCGGGCGAACCAGCTGAATGTTGGGCAATCAGGCTCCGGTAATTACCTCGCAGGGAGATATGCGCAAAAACAACGGGATTTTCGAGTGGCGTCGCGTATGTTGGAAAAGGCGCTTCAGGACAGTCCTAAAAATGCCCGACTTCTACGCAGTACATTTCTGTCCAAGCTAGCGAATGGCGATGTCGCGTCCTCTGCCGATATCGCACAGAAGATTGCTGGAACGGCAGTGAGGGCGCCGATCGCCAAGCTGGTCGTGTTTGTAGAGGCGATCGACAAGGGCGACTTAGCCGGTGCCCATACCGTTCTGGCGAAATTGCCCAATGATGGTTTTGGCGGTTTCATGAAGCCTCTACTTCAGGCTTGGGTGTTTGCTGGCCAGGGTCGCGGAGACGATGCTATCGCGGCGCTGGAACCGCTCAAAACACAGTCCGGTATTCGCGTTTTGTATGAACTTCATGCCGCGCTAATTTCCGATGTAGCAGGAAATGCCGGGGCCGCCGCAAAACATTACAAGCTTGCCGGGAACAACGCCGGCCGCTCAACCCTTCGGGTGGTCCAGGGGTTTGGGCGTCACCTCGAGCTCGGCGGTGACACAAGCGAAGCCCTGGCACTCTATCAGGCCTATCTTCGCGAAAACCCGGATTCGCTGGTGTTCCAGCCGGCGATGAAGCGCCTCGCTATGGGTGAGAAACCAACTTTTCTGGCCACAAATGCAGTCGAGGGCGTAGCCGAGGCGTTGTTCAATATCGCTAGTACGATGACCCGCCAAAACTCGGCACAGCTCGCCCTTATTTACGGCCGCCTGTCAATTTATCTGAGGCCAGATTTCGCCCTTGCGCAGATGCTGGTGGCTGGCATTCTTGAATCCATGAACCGATACGAAGATGCCATTATAATCTATCAGTCGGTGAAGTCAGCGTCGCCGCTGCATTGGTCAGCGCGGCTGAGAGTTGCCGGAAATCTCGAGGCGCTGGAACGGGACGAGGAGGCGATCAAGCTGCTTAGTTTACTGACCAAGGAAAATCCTACCCGGCCCGGCCCGCTGGTTAATCTGGGAGACCTTTTGCGGTCGAACAAACGTTTTGAAGAGTCAATTGAAGTTTATAACCGCGCGGTCGATATACTTGGCGATTTCAAGAAGCGCCACTGGACCATTCTGTATTCCCGAGGAATATCGCTCGAAAGATCGCGCAAATGGGGCCGCGCGGAGAGGGATTTTCAACGTGCTCTCGAGCTTAACCCTGAACAGCCGTACGTGCTCAACTATCTTGGGTATTCCTGGGTCGATCAGGGCATCAATCTCGACCGAGCACGCGAGATGATCGAACGCGCAGTAGAACTTCGTCCTAACGACGGATATATCGTTGATAGCCTCGGGTGGGCGTTTTATCGGCTTGGCAACTTCAAAGGTGCAGTAAAACAGCTCGAAAGAGCCGTTGAACTGCGCTCTCAGGATCCGACGATTAATGATCATCTTGGCGATGCCTACTGGCGGGTCGGACGTTACAACGAGGCCCGCTTCCAATGGCAGCGGGCACTGACGCTGAAGCCTGAACCTGATCAGGTCTCGGCGATTGAGGGCAAGCTATTGCAGGGACTCGGTGATCCCAAGTCTGCCGAAAAGGACGGCTGAGCCACCTATGCCCGGCTCACGAAAAACCCTAATGTCGACAAATACTCGACTGTCGCTAGCGGCCCCGGCCAAAATTAATTTGTTTCTCCATGTAACTGGTCGCCGCGATGACGGCTATCATTTTCTGGAGAGCTTGGTTGTTTTTACCGAAACTGGAGATCGGCTAATTGTCGAGGCGAGAGAAGACCTTACATTGTCTATCACCGGGCCGTTTGCCCAGAACCTAACCGCTGCGCGGGCCGACAACGTTGTATTACAAGCAGCGGAGGCTCTGCAGTACAAAGCGTCGACGACCCTAGGTGCGCATATTACGTTGGAGAAGAATCTGCCAGTTTCATCCGGTATCGGCGGGGGCTCTGCCGACGCGGCGGCGGCGTTGCGAATGCTGTCGGTATTGTGGCATGTCGACTTGCATGAGTGTTGCCTGAAAGATATTGGAATTGCCATCGGCGCTGACGTGCCTGTTTGTCTCAACGCCCGATCAGCCATCATGTCGGGTGTAGGGGATATGCTGCGGGATGTCGATCCGCCACCTCATTGTGGTGTGGTGCTTGTCAATGGTGCAGAGGGTGTGGCGACGCCGGCGGTTTTTAAGGCTAGGAAGGCACCATTTTCCGATATAGGGAACTGGCGAACACCCGCAAATTTCGGGGCATTTATCAACGCACTAAAAAGCAGTAAAAACGATTTGTCCGACCCAGCACGCGGCGTTTCGCCAGTGATCGGCGACGTGCTCGCCGCATTGTCTGTCACCGAGGGTTGCGCATTGGTGCGCCTGTCTGGAAGTGGTGGCACCTGTTTCGGTTTGTATGCCGATACCAATGCTGCAGACAAAGCGGCGGCGGCCATTAAGGCATTGCACCCGGAGTGGTGGTGTCTGTCGACAGTATTCCGTGACGGCCCGCTAGCAGTCACTACCGTTTAGAAGGTTTGCGAATTCTATTTCCAGCGCTTGTTTGGCATCGTTTTGTCGACGGCGCAGAGGTTTCCTATAAGACCTGGGCGCGGGGTGTTGTCTTTATCCATGCCGGCGAATTTTTGATACAGCTGGCCATAATCTGCGCTGCTTTTGCTGATCTGTTCATCGACTGCAAGGTTGGCACAATCACGTGCCTCGCTGGAAACGCTTTTAAGGCTCCAGGCCATGCCTGACCACTCAAATGATTGTATCTCAGAAAAACGACCCAGGTCACGTTCTGCCGTTGCATCGATACCGGATGTTCCGATATGTTCGCGGATAGCCTTGTTGGGGCGTAGCCAAGTGGTAAGGCAACGGGTTTTGATCCCGTGATTCGCAGGTTCGATCCCTGCCGCCCCAGCCAACG
>MDTB01117821.1_pt1 | contig 18559 bp, 16 predicted proteins | sample 811161 | NCBI WGS metagenome assembly MDTB01 (sample SAMN05326650, study PRJNA326480) | marine metagenome | isolation source: seawater | place: Mediterranean Sea | collected 2009
ATCTCAATTTTGCCTGACTTACCCTTTATATGAAAATCAAGTGCTTCTTTATCTGAATAATGATCTATTTTAGATTTTTTTGTCATTTAAATTATCAGCATGTAATGTAATTTATATTAAAGCAATATTTATTAATTATTTGTGGCTTAATTTAGAATTCATATGAACTTATTATCATCAACATATACTTTTAGTTTTTTTACCTTAGTAAGTAGAATTTTAGGTTATCTTAGAGATATATTAATTGCAATATTTTTAGGAGCATCAATTTTTGCAGATGCCTTTTTTGTTGCTTTTAGACTACCTAATACTTTTAGGCGATTATTTGCAGAAGGAACTTTTAATGCTGCATTTATTCCTAGTTACGTTTCTATAAAAAATGAAAGCAAGGATCAAGGAAAAAAATTTGCAGATGAAGTTCTTAATTTTTTAATTTTGGTCCTTTTATTTATAATTATACTTGTAGAAATATTTACACCATATCTAGTATTCCTAATAGCACCAGGATTTATAGACGATAGTCAAAAATTTGATTTAACTGTAGAGTTTACCAGAATTACATTTCCCTTTTTACTATTTGTAAGTTTATCATCATTTTTTTCTGGAATTTTGAATTCAAATAATAAATTTGCAGCTGCAGCAGCAGCACCAATAATATTAAATATTATCATGATTTTGAGTTTGTTATTTTCTTATTTTTTAGGTTTAAGTTTTGCCGAACAATTATCATATAGCGTTACTTTTGCTGGTATATTACAATTGTTATTTTTAATATTTTTTACTAAAGCATTTTATAAACCATCAATTAATTTCAAAATTAAATTGAATAATAAAGTAAAATTTTTTTTTAAAAAACTTTTACCAAGTATTTTTTCTTCAGGAGTAACTCAAATAAATATTTTGGTTGGTACAATTATAGCTTCTTTTGAGGCAAGTGCAGTTTCATATCTTTATTACGCAGACCGTATTTATCAAATTAATTTAGCATTGGCAGGGATCGCAGTAGGAACAGTTTCTTTACCGGCCTTATCAAAAGCCTTCAATGAAAAAGATGTTTTAAAAATTTTTAATATCCAGAGCAAGTCTATCGAACTGTCGCTGTTATTATCAATACCAGCAAGTTTAGGTTTAATTTTAGCCTCTGAGGAAATAGTTAGCGCTTTGTTTGGGTACGGATCTTTTAATGAAAAGAATGTTATAATGACAGCAACTGCATTAAAATATTTTGGTTATGGGGTTCCTGCATTTGCTTTAATAAAAATTTTGTCAAATTTCTTTTTTGCTAGGAATGACACAAAAACTCCATTTTATATTTCATTTTTAGTTGTTCTACTAAACATTTTAATAAGTATAATTTTTTTTAAGAAGATTGGTTTTATTATCATCCCTATAGCCACGTCAATTTCAACATGGATTGGAGTTTTAATTTACTCGATAATTTTAAAAAGAAAAAAGTTTTTATTGTTAGAAAATTATTTATCGAAAAATGTTTTTAAGATAATCCTTAATACAATCTTAATATCCTCTATTCTTATTTTTAATTTAAACTTATATGCAGACAATTTAGACTATTATTACAAATATAAAGCAGTTTATTTAATGTTAATTGTTTGTTTTGTTGCAAGTATTTATTTGATATCGTGTTACTTAACTGGTGTTTTAAAAAAAGGGAATTATAAAATCAATGACTAATAAAAAACTAGTATTTTCTGGGGTACAACCAACTGGTAATCTTCATTTAGGTAATTATCTTGGGGCTTTAAAAAGTTTTGCTTCTCTACAAAAAGAAATGGAGTGTATTTATTGTGTAGTTGATTTGCACGCTATAACTACTTTTCAAAATCCAAAAATATTGAAGCAAAATATTTTGGAAACTACTGCTGGATTCTTGGCTGCAGGTCTTGATCCAAACAAAAGCATAATCTTCAACCAATCCTCGGTTTCAGGCCACTCTGAATTAGCTTGGATTTTAAATTGCGTATCAAGAATTGGTTGGCTTAATCGCATGACTCAATTTAAGGATAAAGCAGGACCAAACAGAGAAAAAGCAAGTGTTGGACTTTACATTTATCCAAATTTAATGGCTGCCGACATATTATTATATAAGGCAACACATGTTCCTGTAGGGGCTGATCAAAAACAACATCTAGAATTATCTAGAGATATTGCTCAAAAGTTTAATAAAGATTTTAAATGTACTAATTTTTTCCCTTTGCCCGAACCCTTGATATCAAAAAATATTTCAAAAGTAATGAGCCTCAGGGATGGTACCAAAAAAATGAGTAAATCTGAAGAGTCAGAATATTCTAGAATAAATCTTAAGGATAGTGCAGATGAAATAGTCAAAAAAATTAAAAAAGCAAAATCTGACTCTGAACCGATACCAGATGACATGGATTCTCTGAAAAAAAAACCTGAGGCGCTTAATCTTTTAAATATTTATTCTGAAATAACAAAGTTAAATATTGAAAAAACTTTAAAAGAAATGGGTGGCAAAGAATACTCACATATAAAATCAAAATTAGCTGAAATTTTAGTAAATGAAATATGCCCAGTAGGTAAAGAAATTTCCAAATTGATGAACGATGAGACATTTTTGCTAAATACGTTGAGAAAAGGTAGTGAAAAGGCTAATATTAAATCTGAGGAAAACCTTAAAAAAATACGTGAAAAAGTTGGATTGATATAATATAAATTTTTTATGATACAAGTTGAATCAACACCTAATCCTGAGTCATTAAAGTTTTTGTCTGAAAATACTATTTCAGCAATTGGAACTGAGGAGTTTCAAAAAAATGATATTAAAAACATAAAAAATCAATTTATTAAAGATCTTTTAAATTACGAAGGAGTAGAATTAGTTTTATTATCAAAAAATTTTTTATCTGTTAATAAAACAAAAGATGCTTCTTGGGATGAACTAAAGCCATTGATTATATCTCATTTAAACCACTTCTTTGAAAAAAATAAAGGTCCTATTTTGGAGAGTAAACTAAAAAAAAATGATACAGAAACAGAAGATGATGATACAATTAAGAGAATTATCGATGTGTTAGACACAAAAATTAGGCCGGCGGTTGCAAGAGATGGTGGAGATATAAAATTTAAATCTTTTGAGAAAGGTGTAGTAAAAGTGGAACTTCAAGGAAGTTGTTCTGGTTGCCCTAGTTCTGTTATGACTTTAAAACAAGGAGTTCAAAATTTATTGAAGCATTATGTCAAAGAAGTTAACTCAGTAGAGGCAAATTAACATGAAAAAAAAATTGAATTATAGAGAAAAGCTTATTGAGTTAGCAGATATATATGATGTTAAAGAAATAAAAGAATATGTTAAAAGAAGAAAAAATTTAACATCAGGCCAATTAGAGCTTATTTTAAGAAAAAATAAAATTATTATACCTAAAGATTTCAAAACTAGTTTTTTTAAAGAAAATTTCTCTAAACCCTTGGGCAAATTTTCAAAACAAATAGACAACATTAAAGACGATAGTTTTAAATCAACTAGTAAGTTATTTAGAAGAATAAATTACTTAAAAGAAGACAGTCGAAGAAATTTAAATAGTTTATTATTTGGTATTTGGAAAAAAGCTGGAGTTGTTGGAATAGAATTTTTAAATATAATTCCTAAATTAGGAAAAACATATTATAATTTTTTTTCAAATTTTTTTACAGAACTCTTCAATGGAATATATAGTCAGAATTTTAATAAAAATAAGGCTGGTAAGGCGATAATAGTTTTTTTTATTACTATTGGAATAGGCACGGTTATATTTTCAAGCATTGATACACTCGATAAAATCAAAACATCTACAGGAAATAATCTAGTTAAAAATGAAAAATCAATTAAAAAACCTGAAATAAAAAAGAATGAAGATGTTCAAAAAAAAGAATTTAAGGTTAAAAAAGAAATAAAAAAACAAGAACCTAAAGTACAAAAACAAAAACAAAAAGTTGCTGAAATAATTCTTCCAGATTTAAATTTAAAGACAGAAACAGTGCTGAATTTATTTAAAGATGTGGACTATAATTTAAATAAAGTAAGATATGAAAAAGTTGTTAAACCTATTTATTTTACTCAATTTCCCAAAGACTTAGATGAAATTCAAAGCGTAAAATTAAAAAAAGAGACATTCATAAAGATAGTTTTGCCGCTAATTGTGGCCGAAAATGAAAAAATACTAGATGATAAGTATAAATTAAAAAAAATTATTTCTAAAAGAAATACAACAGATGACGAAAAACAATGGTTAAGACAAAAATTTTTGGAGTACAAAGTTAAAGGAGGAGATGTAGAAGAATTGAATATTAGAATAGATATTATTCCTGTATCTATAGCTCTGGCACAAGCAGCTAAAGAAAGTGGTTGGGGCACATCTCGTTTCGCTTTAGAAGGAAATGCAATTTTTGGTCAATGGACTTGGAATGGTAAAGGTATTGAGCCTTTGCTTAAAGATAAATCAAAAAGTCATAAAATTTTAAAATTCCCAATTCTAAGAGCTTCAGTAAAAGCTTATCAAAATAATTTAAATACACATAAAAGTTACGTAAAGTTTAGAGAAAAAAGAAAAAATTTAAGAGATAAGAATAAAAAAATAAATGGTTTAGAACTATCTAAAACATTAAGCAATTATGCGCAAACTGGTAGTGAATACATTAAGATTTTAGCGAAAATAATCATACAAAATAGACTGATGGATTTTGAACCGGTTAGATTAGCTAATTCAGTTAAAAGAAAAGAATTGAATTTATAATATCTATTATTTATCAGCAATTACAAATTGAATACCAAGCCAACGCCAAAATCCGTTTCCAGCATTTAATGAACAATTAATTCTACCTCGTTCAGTTACGAATTTTTCAGATATGTCAATATTCAGAATATTATTATCAATAAAATTTATTTTTGAGGATCTCCAGGTATTACCTTCGTTTGAAAAACAATTTATACGATCTAAATATTTTATATTATCATTAAACTCAATTTGTACTTTAGGTGGATTTTTTATGTTAGTTAAATATTTTTCTTCTGGTGTTATTTTTTTAAATTTGAAAGGCAATGTTTTTACTAAAGTTTTAAATCTATCTATTTTTCCATATTTTTCATTAATAGGAAAACGTGGTAATTCATAAAAATTCTTAGTTTCATCGATTACCCCTGAGTGTTGGCCAAAAGCATATTCAAATCCAAATTCTTCAATAATACTTTTAAACTCTAAACTATACTCTCCAAAAGGATATGAAAAAAATTTAGAATTTTTACCTAATTTTTCCTTAAAAATATTTAAAGACATTTCTATATCTGCTCGTATCACAGAAGATTCTTCATCAACAAGATGCTCATGAGAATGACTATGATTACCTATTTCTACAAAATCTACAGAGGCTAACTCTTTGATTTGTGTCCAATTCATATAATTATAACTACCGACTTCTCTGGTGTTTACAAAAATAATAAATGGAATTTTTTTAGATTTTAAAATTGGCCAGGCATTTTTATAGAACGATAAAAGTCCGTCATCTATTGTTAATAAAACTTTTCTTTGCTTCTTATTTGATGATAATTGTTCCTCAAATTCTGATGGTTGAATAAAAATTATTTTTTCATTTTGAATGATTTCAAGCTGTTTTTTAAATACGTCGACTTGTATATTAGTTGAGGGATATTTGCTTTCGTCGAATCTATGATACATAATAGATATTACTCCATAATCTTCTATTTCACTCTTAATTGTACTTGCAAAACTTTTAATGTGATGAAATAAAATTAAATATGTTACAGAGAAAAAAATGATTAACGATTTTTTAATAATTAATTGCACAGGCAATAATGACAAAATTGGCTTAAAAACTAAAAATAATTTTTTCATTCACAATTTTCAAAATAAAATTCACAATAATGAGATTCTTGCTCTAACCATATTAAATTTTATCAATAAGCACAAAGCAATTATAAACGAAAACTTTACTGTAATTGTAAATAATGGACCTGGTAGTTTTTCAACTATCAGAACGGCTTTAGCTGTGGCAAAAGGAATTAAAATATCAAAAAACGTAAATTTATATGGATTTAAAGATAAGGACTTACCTGATTTTAACCTTGAAAATATTGAATTTTTAATTAAAAAAAATTTAATAGAAAACAAATTGATTAAACCGTTATATATAAGTTAGATTATTACTTTATGAACGCTATAGAGAAAAAATGTAAAAACAAGGGAGTTAGGCTAACAGATCAAAGAAAGATAATAGCCCAAGTTATGTCTGACTCTAAAGAAAAATATGGAGCCAAAGACCATCCTGACGTAGATGAGTTGCATAAAAGAGTAAGTGAAGTTGATAACAAAATAAGCATTGCCACAGTTTACAGAACTGTAAAATTATTTGAAGAGTCTGGAATTGTAGAAAAACATGATTTCAAAGGAGGCAAGGCAAGATACGAGCAGTCACCTGACGAACATCATGACCATCTAATTGATATAAATAGTGGTGAGATTGTAGAGTTTGTAGACAAAGATATAGAAAAATTACAATATGAAGTAGCAAAAAAATTAGGATATAAACTAATCGATCATAAACTTGAATTATATGGTTCTAAAATAAAAAAATAGCTTGTTCAAAAAAATCTTTATCAAAACATTAGGTTGCCAAATGAATGAATACGATAGCAATCGTATTTTAGATTTTACAAAAAATATTAATTACTTGGCAACATCAAAAATTGAAGAAGCTGATTGTTTTTTACTTAATACTTGTCATATAAGAGAAAAAGCAACAGATAAAGTTTATCACGAAGTAGGAAGGGTTAAAAAAAAATTTAGGGACAAAAAAAAACCAATAGTTTTAATTACTGGGTGCGTTGCACAAGCTGAGGGAAATATTTTGTTACAAAAAGAAAATTATATTGATGCAGTAATTGGACCCCAGTCTTATCATGAAATAAATAAAATAATTTTGTCTTTAGAGAATAAAAAGTCCAAGATTAATTCAACAGACTTTGACGTAATAGAAAAATTTGACTATTTAAATTTAGTTAAGAATTCGAATAGTAAAATTTCTACTTTTTTAACAATACAAGAAGGTTGTGATAAATTTTGTAAGTTTTGTGTTGTTCCGTATACTCGGGGACCGGAACACTCTAGATCTTTAGAGGAAATAATGACTGAAGCAAGACAACTTGTTAAAAATGGTTCTAGGGAAATTATTTTATTAGGTCAAAACGTAAATGCTTATAATTTTAAAAATAATAATCTCTCTGATCTAATTTATTCTTTAAGTGAGATAAACGATCTTAAAAGAATAAGATATACAACTTCTCACCCTATTGATTTTACTGATGAGTTAATCGAAGTTCATGGTAAATGTAAAAAATTGATGCCTTTATTACATCTTCCAGTTCAGAGCGGATCATCTAAAATTCTAAAAAGAATGAATAGAAAACACTCAATAAAAGAATACATGAAATTGATACAGAAACTTAAAGAAAAAAATCAATCAATTAAGTTTTCAAGTGATTTTATAATTGCCTACCCAGGTGAGACAAAAGACGATTTTGAAAAAACTTTATCGCTACTTAAAAAAGTTGAATTTATAAATTCTTTTTCTTTTATATATAGCCCAAGACCTGGCACACCTGCAGCAAAATTTGATAAAATAGATAATACTATAGCCAAAAAAAGATTAATTATTTTTCAAAAAAATGCAGATATAATTAAAAAAAATTATAGAAATAGTCTTGTTGATACTATATCTAAAGTCCTTTTTGAGAATAAAGTTAATAATGAAAATAAATTTTTTGGAAGGGATGAATATTTTAATTCAGTAATTGTTTATAGCGATGAAGATTTGACTGGAAAAATTAAAAAAGTAACAATAAAAGAATGTAATCAAAATACTTTATTTGGTGAGATTACGTTAGAAAACCAAAAAGAGGATTGTGCAGCTTAAAGAAAATGTCAGAAATTAGTAGTCTAGAACAAAATTTAATTTTTAAAAAAATAGATACAGAAACTATCAATGTCCAGATCGATCATAATCCTACATTGATGGCTATAGTTGGTGAATTTAATAAAAATTTAAAAGAACTTGAAAGAATAACTAGTACAAAAATTTTTTTTAGGGGCAACTCAATTACGTGCAAGGGAAAAGCAGTAAATTTAGATGAATTTACTCAAGCAATTAAATTTTTGGTTGATAAATATTTTTTAACTAAAGTTATTGAAAAAGAAGATATAATACTATCAGTCAAAAAAATTATGAAATTTAAGAAGTCAAACATAAAGTCATTTACGCAACTTATAAAAACTCCTAGAAAATCTGTTATTGCAAGATCTGATAAACAATCTGATTACATTAAAGCTCTTAAAGAAAATGATATTGTGATGTCACTAGGGCCAGCTGGAACGGGAAAAAGTTTTTTGGCGGTTTCTGTCGCTGTCACTTTATTAATAGAAAAAAAAATAGAAAGAGTAATATTATCAAGGCCTGCGGTAGAGGCAGGAGAAAAATTAGGTTTTTTACCTGGCGACATGAAAGAAAAAGTAGATCCTTACTTGAGACCACTTTATGATGCATTATATGAACTATTTGGTGCTGACAAAATAGATAAAAAAATTGAAAGTGGTGAAATTGAAATTGCTCCTTTAGCTTTTATGAGAGGCAGAACATTAAAAAACTGTTTTGCAATATTAGATGAAGCTCAAAATGCGACAGAGACCCAAATTAAAATGTTTCTTACAAGGATTGGAGAAAATTCGAAGTTGGTAGTTAATGGAGACCCATCTCAAATAGATTTAATTAACAAATCTCAATCTGGATTAATACAATCAAGAGATATTCTTAGAGATTTAAATGAGATTAAAATTATAGAATTTGATCATACCGATGTTGTTAGACATCCATTAGTTTCTAAAATCATTCGAGCATACCAAAAAAAAAACGTTAATGATAAAGATTAATGTTATTTTGAACAATATCATTTGGAAGAAATATCTTAAAAATCCACATAGTTTTATTGAAAAAAGATTACAATTACTTAATAAAAAAAATAAGTTATATAAGAAAAATATTTTAATATGTTCACTTCTCCTTTCTGGGTCATCCGAAATTAAAAAATTAAATAACAAGTTTAGAAATAAAAATAAATCTACAGATATATTATCTTTTCCATTTTATAAAAAAAAACAACTCAACAAAATAATTAAAAAAAACAAAGAGGTTTATATTGGAGATATTATTATTAATCTAAATAAAGTTAAAAACAGACAACATAAAGATAGATTTAAAGAAGAACTTAATAAACTTTGGATTCATGGATTACTCCATTTATTCGGGCACCAACATAAAAAAAATCAAGATTTTTATATTATGAACAAAATAGAAAAAAGATATCTCAAATATATCAATTAAATGGTAGAAAATATTTTAAATAATAGGATTATAGTATTGTACTTATTACCTTTTTTATTAGGATCTTTAACTGTATTTTCTTTTCAACCATTTAATTTTTCATTTATTAATTTTTTTTTATTACCTATTCTTTTTTTTCTTATTGTTTATGTAAAAAAAAAATCTAAGAGTGTATATAGAAAAAAACCATTTAAAAAAAATCTATTTATAATTGGATTTGTTTTTGGATTTGGTTTCTATCTTAGCGGTATATTTTGGATAGCTTATTCATTGACGTTTGATGATAATTTTAAATATTTAATCCCTTTTGCAGTAATTTTGATACCTCTTTTTTTAAGTCTTTTTGTAGGTTTAACAACTTTAGTGATAGGCCAGTTTTTATCTTACAATTTTTCTTCGCTTTTATTATTCTCAGGATCATTTGCCTTGTCTGATTATATCAGAGGTAAAATATTAACCGGTTTTCCCTGGAATCTTTGGGCCTATAGTTGGTCTTGGCTCACTGAAGTTTTGCAAGTTCTTAATCTTTTAGGTTTATTTGCATTTAATCTCTTAGTTATTACTATTTTCACATTACCTGCTGCTCTATTTTTTAAAAACAATTTAGTTAAAAGAATTCTTACAATGAGTTTAATGATTTTATGCATTTTTGTAATTTTTATATATGGTACTTATTCAATAAATAAGAACAACGGTCTATTAAATTATCTTGAAAGTAATAAAAAAACTTATGTTAAGGTCATTTCTCCAAACTTTGATCTAAAATACGACTTATCAATTGACGAAGTAGAAAAAAAATTAAAAAATTTAATTAAATATAGTAATCCAGAATTAAAAAAAGATACATTATTTATTTGGCCAGAGGGTATTTTCACTGGTTTTAATTTAGATGACATTTCTAAGTTTAAAAATCTGATAAGTGATAGGTTTGGAAAAAAACACTTAATCTTATTTGGTATTAATACAATAGATAAAAACTCTAAAAATTATTTCAATAGTCTAGTAGTTATAAATAATAAATTTGAAGTATTACATCAATATAATAAAAAAAAATTAGTACCTTTTGGTGAGTTTCTACCTTTTGAACAGATGCTGAATAAATTTGGTTTAAAAAAAATAACCCAGGGTCATGGCTCTTTTTTAAAAGGTGAATCACAAAAAAACATTGAAATTAAAAATTTAAATATTTTGCCTTTAATTTGTTATGAGATTATCTTTCCAGAAATTTCCCAAAAATCAATTGAGCAAACAAATCTGATAGTAAATATTTCAGAGGACGGTTGGTTTGGAAATTCTATTGGTCCACATCAGCATTTCGCGAAAGCGATTTTTAGATCAATAGAGACAAATTCTTTTTTAGCTAGATCAGCAAATAAAGGAATAAGTGCTATAATAAACAATAAAGGGCAAATTATTAAAAAACTAAACGTTAATGAGATTGGTAGTATTGAGATGAATATACCTTTAATAGAGTCTGAAAATAAAAACAAAAATGATTTGATATTTTTTATTCTTTTATTTACATATCTATTAATCTTTATAATTTTTAAAAATAAAACTAATGCTAAATAATAAATATTTATTTACTAGTGAGTCTGTATCAGAAGGTCACCCAGATAAAGTCTGCGATAGAATTTCAGACATGGTTGTTGATTCATATTTATCTCGTGATCCATTCTCTCGTGTAGCATGCGAGACTTTAACAACAACAAATAAAGTAGTATTGGCTGGAGAGACTCGTGGGCCCAAGATAGAAAAAGATGAAATTATAAATAAAGTCCGTGATTGTATAAAAGATATTGGCTATGACCAAAAAGGTTTTAGTTGGAAATCAGCAAATATAGAAACTCATTTACATGAACAATCTACGGATATAGCCATGGGTGTAGATTCAAAAGATAATAAAGACGAAGGGGCAGGAGATCAAGGAATTATGTTTGGTTATGCTTGCTCAGAGACGGAAGAATTAATGCCAGCGCCAATTCATTTTTCGCACAAAATTTTAAGATTAATGGCAGAAGATCGAAAAAAAGGAATTTTAAAGGGAATAGAACCAGATTCTAAAAGTCAGGTTACTATGCTGTATGAAAACAATTTACCTGTGAAAGTTACCTCTATAGTAATTTCTACACAGCACTCTAAAGATCTAAATCAAGAAAAAGTTAAAGAGTTGGTACTTCCATATATTAAAAAGTCTATTCCAGAAAACTATGTTCAAGATTTAGTTTCAAGTGAAATTTATATAAATCCTACTGGTCAATTTATAATTGGTGGTCCAGATGGTGACACTGGTTTAACAGGAAGAAAAATTATTGTTGATACTTACGGTGGAGCCGCACCCCACGGAGGAGGAGCCTTTTCAGGAAAAGATCCAACAAAAGTAGATAGATCAGCCGCTTATGCAGCAAGATACTTGGCAAAAAACATTGTTTATTCTGGAGTTTCTAAGAAGTGTTTAATTCAGTTAGCTTATGCTATTGGAGTGTCTAAACCTCTATCTATTTTTATTAAACTTGCTGAAGGTGATGAAAATAAAATTGAAAGTGTAAAAAAGATTATCGACCAAAACTTTGATTTGTCTCCAAGAGGAATTAGAGAAATGTTAAAATTAAATAATCCAATATATGAAATTACCTCAGCCTACGGCCATTTTGGTAGAAAATCGACAAATAAAGGTGAATTTACTTGGGAAAAGACTGATAAAGCAAATTTATTTAATTTGTAATCTTGAAAAAACCATAATTTTCAATTAAGAAAACAGTATTATTGTAGACTATCAAAATGGGCTTTTGCCCATTTTTTTTTAGGAGCGTTTAAATATGTTAAACAGAGGGCTAGACAAACTCGAACTTTTGCGAATTGTGGAAGCAGTAGCAAATGAAAAATCAATTGATAAAGAGCTTGTAATAGGATCAATGGAAAGTGCAATTCAGAAAGCTGCTTTAACCAAATTTGGCAATGACAACAACATAGAAGTTGTGATCGATAGGGAAAGTGGTGATATTAAAATTCAGAAAGTTTTAGAAATAGTTGAAAAAGTAGAAGATCCAGCAAGAGAAATTGCTTTAAGCGATGCAAAAAAAAGCAATAATCCAAAAGAAGAACTAAAACTTGGTGATAAAATCTTTGAAGAACTTCCCCAAGTGGATTTTGGAAGAATAGCGGCTCAAAGTGCTAAACAAGTTATTAGTAGTAGAGTTAGAGAGGCTGAAAAAAATAGACAGTATGATGATTTTATAGATAAACAAGGACAAATACTAAGCGGCATCATTAAAAGGCTCGAATATGGAAATGTGATAGTTGATTTAGGAAAAGCCGAAGGGGTTATAAAAAAAGATGAACTAATTCCAAGAGAAATTTTAAAAACAGGTGATAGAGTAAAAGCATATTGTTATGAAGTTAAAAAAGAACTTAAAGGTCATCAAATATTTTTGTCTAGAGCCCACCCACAGTTTCTATCAAAACTATTTTTTCAAGAAGTTCCAGAAATCTACGAAGGAACAATTGAAATAAAATCTGTGGCAAGAGATCCTGGTAGTAGAGCTAAAATTTGTGTCCATTCACAAGACTCCTCTATTGATCCTGTTGGAGCATGTGTAGGAATGAGAGGAAGTAGAGTGCAAACAATCGTTAATGAGTTACATGGTGAAAAAATAGATATAATTAAGTGGACAGAAGATTTGCCAACATTAATTTCTGAGTCCCTTTCACCTGCAGAAATTCAAAGAGTATTGATAGATCAAGACAATAAAAGAATTGATATTATATTAACGGAAGAAAACTTGAGCAAAGCTATAGGAAGAAGAGGACAAAATGTTAGATTAGCCTCAAGACTTACTAACTATGAAATTGATATATTAACGGACAAGGAAGACTCTGAAAGAAGACAGGCTGAGTTTAAAGATAGAACAGAGTCCTTAATCAAAAATTTAGAAGTCGATGAAACGTTGGGACAACTGTTGGTGTCTGAAGGTTTTCAGAGCATAGAAGACATTTCACAGGCTTCACCTGATGATATTTCAAAGATTGATGCAATAGACGAAGAAACAGCTAAGGAGTTGATAAACAGATCCAAAGAGACATTAGTAAAACAGAAAGAGGAAGTAGCAATTAAATTAAAAGGACTGGGGGTGGACGAATCTCTAATTAATTTAAAAGGTATGACTCAAGGAATGCTTGTAATTTTAGGACAAAAAAATATAAAAAAAATAAATGATTTTGCAGACTTATCATCTGATGAATTAATTGGTGGATTTGATGAAATCAAAGGAAAAAAAATTAGAATTGAGGGATATTTAGAGGAATTCTCTTTATCTAGAAAAGAAGCTGATGATTTAATAATGGCAGCAAGAGAAATTGCTTTTAAATAATGATATGGAAAAAGACAGTAAAAAAAAGACACTTACAATTTCATCAAATTTAAAAAAGAAAATTGATACAAGTGCCATTAGCACTTCAGGAAAAAAATCATTTTCTGTTAAAAAAAAAGAGCCATTCAAAGGCAATAAAACGACAAATAAAAATAATTATGATCTATCTAAAAATAACGAAATAAAGAAAAAAAACTTTGCTAGGAAATTCATCGAGCAACAGGCTACAAAAGATTTTATTAAGAAAGATGGTAAACCCACTGGAAAAAGTAAATTAAAATTAAAGGGCCCAATAGATAAAAGGGACTTCAAACTTACAGTATCAAGAGCTTTAAATGTAGAGGAGATAGAAATAAAACAAAGAAGTTTAGCTTCAGTAAAACGAGCTAGATTAAAAGAAAAAAAAACAAATCCTAATAACGAAGAAAAAAAGGAATTCAAAAAAGTTTTGCGTAATGTAAAAATACCTGAGCGGATTACAATACAGGAGTTGTCAAATAGAATGGCTGAAAAATCCAGTGATATTATAAAATTTTTGTTTAATATGAAAGTAATTGCAACCATTAATCACAATATCGACAAAGACACAGCAGAGTATATTGTAAAAGAATTTGGGCATACACCAGTTCTTGAAGATGAACCTGTTTTGGAGATGGGTCAAGTAAAAGAAAAGTTGGAAGGAGATGTCCAAACAAGACCTCCAATAGTTACAATAATGGGACATGTAGATCATGGCAAAACTTCATTATTAGACGCTCTAAGAGATACTAATGTTGTTTCTGGAGAACATGGCGGTATAACTCAACATATAGGAGCATATCAGGTAACCGCTGATAAAAATAAAGTTATTACTTTTATTGATACGCCTGGCCATGCTGCTTTTACTGAGATGAGAGCACGTGGTTCTAAAATTACTGATATAGTAGTTTTAGTAGTGGCAGCGGATGACGGAATTAAACCTCAAACAATTGAGGCAATTAAACATGCTAAAGCTGCAAAAGTTCCAATTATTGTTGCAATTAACAAGTGCGATCTTCCAGAAAAAAATATAAGCATGATCAAGAACGAAATGATGCAATACGAGTTAGTCGCTGAAGATTTAAGTGGTGATACTTTGTTCGTAGAGGTCTCAGCTTTAAAAAAAATAAATCTTGAAAAACTTAAGGAAAGTATCTTGCTACAATCAGAAATTTTAGATTTAAAAGCTTCTTATTCGGCTCAAGCAAGAGGAATAGTAATTGAGTCAAAGATAGATAAAGGAAAAGGTCCAGTGTCTACAATTCTAATTAGCAATGGAAAGTTAAAAAAAGGAGATTATTTTATTTGCGGCGATACTTGGGGTAAAATTAGAGCAATGATTAATTATCAGGGAACAAATATTGAAGAAGCATTACCTTCAATGCCCGTTGAGATATTGGGAATGAACAGTTCTGCTTTTGCAGGAGCAGAGTTTTTAGTGACAAATACAGAGGAAGAAGCTAAAGAAATGTCAGAATATAAAAAAAACCATTCTTCAAAAAATAATCTTTTAGTAAAAGATAAAACAACATTGTTTGATAATGTGAAAGAAAAAGAGGAATTAAACATTATAATTAAATCAGATGTTCAAGGATCCAGCGAAGCATTAAAAATGGCAATTAATAAGATTCAACATTCAGAGGTTGAGGCTAAAATAATTTTATCAGACATTGGCATGATAAATGAGTCTGATGTTTCCTTGGCCAAGGCATCAAATGCAATATTAATTGGATTTAACGTAAAACCTAACAGAGAGGCAAAAAAATTAGCTGATGAACAAAAAATAGATATTAGATATTTTAATATAATTTATGAGGCCTTAGAACATGTAGAAAAATCTCTATCAGGCTTATTAGAACCAGACATTAAGGAAACCCTGTTAGGTTCTGCAGAGATTCAAAAAATTTTTAAAGTTTCTAACGCTGGTAAAATTGCAGGATCAAAAGTTCTTAACGGAGAAATTAGAAACAAATCTAAGGTAAGGATTATAAGAGACGGGGTTGTAGTATATAGTGGAGAAATACAAAGTATTTTTAGGGAAAAAAATCAAGTTAAAGAAGTAGGAGTTGGACAAGAATGTGGAATTAGTCTCAAAGACTATATTGATTTCAAAGAAAAAGACGTAATAGAGTCTTATTTGGCCGAAGAAATTAGAAGGAGTATCTAATAAAATAATGGCAGATCAAAATACACAAAAATCTTTTAGTCAGAGACAATTAAGAGTCGGTGAACTAGTAAAACAAAGTCTGGGCGAACTATTTATTAGAAATGAAGCTAAAATACCAACAATTAACTCTAAATTGGTTACTGTTACAGAAGTAAGAATGACCCCTGATTTAAAAACAGCAAGGGTTTATGTAATCCCCCTAGGAGGGAAAGATACAAAGGAAACAGTTAGAGTCTTGACGGAATACTCCCATATTGTTAGAAAAGCCCTGTCTAAAAAGCTAGATATTAAGTTTCTTCCTAAGCTCACATTTGTAGAAGATAACTCATTTGAATATGCTGAGAAGATTGAAAAGATTATAAAAGAAATAAAAATAAATGATACAGAAAAAAAAAGATACAATTAAGTCACTTGCAATTCATAATAAAGATGTTGGGTCTACAGAAATCCAAATAGGTTTATTAACAAACAAAATTTTTAAGCTTTCTGAACACTTTAAAAAGTTTAAAAAAGACAAACACTCAACTTTGGGATTAACAAAATCAGTCAACAAAAGAAAAAAACTTTTAGTTTATCTTAAAAGGAAAAATTCAGAGTCATATCAAAAAATAATTAAACAATTAAATTTAAGGAAGTAATGTTTAAAATAGAAAAAGAAGAAATCAAAATAAATGGAAAGAGTATAAAATTAGAAACTGGAAAAATTGCAAGGCAAGCAGACGGAGCAATTATAGCTACCTGTGGAGAAACCGTTGTAATAGCAACTGCAGTCGGTGCTAAAAATCTAAAAGATGGCCAAGACTACTTTCCATTATCAGTAAATTACCAAGAAAAATATTATGCTGCGGGAAAAATTCCTGGTGGATATTTTAAGAGAGAAGCAAGGCCGACTGAGGCTGAAACTTTAATATCAAGACTGATAGACAGGCCAATTAGACCGTTATTTCCCTCGAGCTTTATGAACGAAGTACAAGTTTTACCAACAGTTTTATCTTACGACGGAGAAAATCAACCAGATATTTTATCTATAATTGCCTCTTCTGCTGCTTTAGCGATCTCAGGACTTCCTTTTCAAGGTCCAATTGCTGCTAGCAGAGTTGGATATAAAGATAATAAATTTTTATTAAATCCCTCGATAGAAGAGTTAAAAGAGTCACAACTAGATCTTGTAGTTGCTGGAACAAAAGATGCTGTTTTAATGGTAGAGTCAGAAGCATTTGGGTTATCTGAAAAAATTATGTTGGATGCTGTAAAATTTGGTCACGAAAACTTTGTTCCTATAATAAAGGCGATAGAGTCATTGGCCAAAAAGGCAGGAAAATCCAAATGGGAAATTTCAGAAATAGATCACTCAGATATTAAGAAAAAAATTCAAAATACTTTTGAAAAAGATTTGAGAAAAGCTTTTAAAGAAATTAATAAAAAGAAAAGGTCGTCAGCTATATCCGAGATAGAGCTTAAATGTAAAGAAATGTTTGTTGAAGATGAAAGCGTAACAGAAAATCAAGCAATGGCCCAGCTTAAATCCCTTGAAAAAGATATTGTTAGAACTGCAATTTTAAAAGACAGCAAAAGAATTGATGGAAGAGGTTTAGCTGATGTGAGACAAATAAAATGTGAAGTAGGTGTACTGCCTAGAACTCACGGATCTGCTTTATTTACTCGGGGTGAAACTCAAGCTTTGGTTGTTACAACTCTAGGAATGACAGATGACGAACAAAGACTAGAGAGTCTTGAAGGAATGCAAAGATCAAATTTTATGCTTCATTATAATTTTCCTCCCTTTTCAGTTGGTGAATGTGGCAGAATAGGAACGGGTAGGAGAGAGATAGGTCACGGCAAACTAGCTTGGAGAGCTATAAACTCATCATTGCCAAAAAAAGAAAATTTTCCATACACTCTTAGAGTTGTTTCAGAAATTACCGAGTCCAATGGTTCTTCGTCTATGGCAACTGTTTGCGGAACATCTTTATCTTTAATGGATGCAGGAGTACCAATAAAAGAACCTGTAGCAGGTATTGCAATGGGTTTAATCAAAGAAGGTGATAAATTTTCAGTCTTGTCGGACATTCTAGGTGATGAAGATCATCTAGGAGATATGGATTTTAAAGTTGCTGGCACTAAAGAAGGGATTACCTCACTACAAATGGATATAAAAATCACAGGTATAACATTTGAAATAATGGAAAAAGCTTTAGAACAAGCCAAAGCTGGAAGAAATCATATATTAGGTGAAATGAACAAAGCTTTAAAATCTTCAAGAAAAGAATTTTCAAAACATACCCCAAAAATGGAGACTATAAAAGTAGATAAAAAAGATATTGCAACAGTTATTGGTAAAGGAGGAGCAACTATTAGAGAAATAGTTGAAACATCTGGCGCTAAAGTAGATGTCAAAGATACCGGAGAAGTTACAGTTGCAGCCCCAGATGAAACATCAAGAAATAAAGCTATCGATTTTATCAAAAATCTTGTAGCAAAACCAGAAATGGGAAAAATTTACAAAGGCAAAGTAGTAAAAATAATGGAATTCGGAGCATTTGTAAATTTTTTAGGTAAGCAAGATGGATTAGTTCATATATCCGAACTAGCTGCTAAA
>MDTB01062600.1_pt1 | contig 18558 bp, 16 predicted proteins | sample 811161 | NCBI WGS metagenome assembly MDTB01 (sample SAMN05326650, study PRJNA326480) | marine metagenome | isolation source: seawater | place: Mediterranean Sea | collected 2009
ATTGGTCTATCAATTAATCTTGAAATTAATGTTTCACTTTCAGTTGGTCTTGCTTCTCTTTTAAAATAGCCACCTGGTATCTTTCCACCAGCATAGTATTTTTCTTGGTAATTGACCGATAACGGAAAATAATCCATGTCTGGATTTATTTTCTTTGCACCAACTACTGTTGCCATTACAACTGTTTCTCCACATTGAGCAATTATTGCTCCATCGGCTTGTCTTGCTATTTTGCCCGTCTCTAATGTAATTTTTTTTTCACCTACTTCTACTTCTTTTTTAAATACTTTAAACATTTACTTCCTTAAATTTAATTTGGTTAATACATTTTTATATGAATCAATTTTATATTTTCTTAAATAATCTAATAATTTTTTTCTTCTATTTACAGCTTTCAATAAACCTACAGATGAATGTTTATCTTTTTTGAACTGTTTAACATGTTTTGAAAGAGATTCAATTTTTTCAGTAAGCAATGCAATTTGTACCTCCGAAGAACCTGTATCTTTTTCATGTGTAGCTAAGTCTTTTGCTTTTTTTATCATTTTTATTCCTATTTATTTGTTTGTTTAATTAAATTTTCAATTTTCTCTGCATATTCAAATGAATCATCCTTGGCAAAAAGGATTTTTGGTAAAAATTTCATTATAATTTTTTTTGACAAAGTTTTTCTAATTAAAAATGAGTATTTTTTTAACTTTTCAACAGTTTCTTCAGCATTTTTTCCACCTAAAGGTAAAACGTATGCTTTCGCAACTTTAAGATCTTGACTCATTTTAACTTCAGTTACAGTAATATTATTTGTTTCTAGCTCTGGAACTTTTGCTTCATTTCTAACAAATATCATGCCTAATGATTGTTTTATCATTTCACCTACTCGTAATTGTCTTTGAGTGATTGGTTTTCCTAATTTATTATTCATTTTATATCATTCTTTCTGTCGATGTAGAATTAAAGACTTCAATTATATCTTTTTTTTGATAGTCGTTAAAATCTCTTAAAGTTATACCACATTCTTGACCTGCGCTTACTTGTTTAGCTTGATTTTTTTCCCTAAAAATTGAGTTAATTTTACCATTATAAACTATAGCCCCATCTCTAATTAATCTTGCATTTGAAGTACTTAAAATTTCTCCCTCAACAACTTTAGATCCAGCAACTTTTCCTACGCTAGATACTTTAAATATCTCTAAAATTTCTGCAGATCCAATAATCTTTTCTTGAACATCAGGGGCTAATAAACCTGACATTCTTTTTTTAATATAATCTAAAACTTCATAAATTATATTATAAGATGAAATAGTAATTTTTTCATTTTCAGCTAATTTTTTTGCTTCTTTGCTTGGCTTAACATTAAAAGCAATAAGAACAGCCTTTGATGCTTTTGCTAGTGTTACATCTGTCTCAGTAACCATTCCAATGTCGGATAATATAATTTTTGGTTTTACTTCATCATGAGTTATTTGATTTATCGCCCCTTTTATAGCTTCTGATGATCCATGAACATCTGATTTAATTATAATATTTAATTCTTCTGAAATTTTATCTTTAAATGCCGACTCTTGGGTTGCAAAAGTTAACGGGTTTTTGCCTTGTTTTGATTCATCAACTCTTGTTTCCCATAAAGTTTTAGCTTCCTTTTCACTATCTAAAACTACAAAATCATCTCCTGATTTTGCCGCGCCATTTATTCCTAAAATTTCCACTGGAGCAGAAGGAAACGCTTCTTCTAAATTTTTACCTTTATCATCTATCAATGCTCTAGCCTTTCCCCAGCTCAAACCACTAACGAAATAATCACCTTTTTTCAAAGTTCCAGATGTAACTATAACAGTAGCCACAGGTCCTCTTCCAATATCTATCTTTGACTCTAAAACTACACCAGTAGCTTTCGACTCAAAATTAGTTTTTAAATCTAAAATTTCTGCCTGTAGAACAATTGCTTCAATTAATTTATCTAAATTTTTTTTTGTTTTAGCGGAAATTTCAACCATTAAAGTATCTCCTGAAAGTTCTTCTGCTATAAGTTCATATTCCAATAATTGATTTTTGACTTTTTGTGCATCTGCTTCAGGTAGATCGCATTTATTTACAGCTACAACTATAGGAACTTTTGCTGCCTTTGCGTGTTTAATTGACTCAATTGTTTGTGGCTTAACTCCATCGTCTGCTGCTACAACTAAAACAACTATATCTGTTAATTTTGATCCTCTTGCCCTCATTTCAGTAAATGCAGCGTGACCTGGAGTATCTATAAAAGTAATTTTACTTTTTTGATTTTCAATTTGATAGGCGCCTATATGTTGTGTAATTCCACCAAATTCTCCAGAAACTACATTGGCGCTTCTCAAAACATCTAATACCGATGTTTTTCCATGATCTACGTGTCCCATTACAGTAACTATTGGAGGTCTATTTTTTAAGTTATCAGATTTGATATCTTTTATTTTTTTAACAATTTCTTCAGCTTTAGTTTCTCTAATTGGGTTATGTCCAAATTCTTTAACTAAATACTCTGCTGTATCTGCGGCTAGTGTTTGATTTATTGTTACAGTAACTCCCATACCCAAAAGATGCTTTATTACAGCACCTGATTGTTCTGCCATTCTATTTGCAAGTTCTCTTACGGTGATTGCTTCAGGAATATTAACATCTCTTTTAACTGGTTTAAAGCTCTCTTGAGTTTCATCTTTTTTAAGATCCCTATTTTCTTTTTGTTTTGCTCTTTTTAAGGAGGCGATACTCCTTGCTCTCGTTTCAAGTTTATCACTTAAAGCTGCAGATACTGTAAGTTTTTGTTCTCTTTTTTTTGAAATATTTTTTTCTTTTGAATCTTTGTAATTTTTTTCACCTTTTATTCTTCTTGTAGCTCTTTGTTCTGCAAGTTTACGTCTTTCAAAATCATTAAATGTTGAAGAAATATTTTTTTTAACATTTGAAGTTTTTGTCAAAAAAGATGGATTTTTTTTTAGTCTTTGAGTATTAAGGTTTTTATTAAACGAGCTTTTACCAGTAAATTTATTTGTTTTTTTTTCAATAACTACTGAATTTTTACTTTGAGTTTTTGCTATTTTAATATTTTCTATTGATTTCTTTGGAATGCCAGAAATAGTTAATTTTGTTTTTTTTTCCATGTTTCATTACTCAATCTTTATAAACTTTATTTCTCGCTGACATAATAAGTTCATCAGCTTCATCTTTTGATAGGGCAAAATCCTCTAGATAACCTTTAATTCTAATTCTTTCCCCTTTTATAATATCATAACCACCAGTTAGTTCATCCGAAGCTAGATCAGCAAAATCTGATAATTTTAGTATTTTTTGTTCGCCTAAAGTAACTAACATTCCAGGTGTCAATCCTTTATGATTTATAAGTTCATTTTCTAAACCCAAATCTTTAATCTTGTTTGAAATTTCTTCCTGATCTTTCTGATAAAACTCTTTAGCCCTATCGATTAATGCCTTTGCTGTTTCCTCTTCGATACCTTCAATTTTAGTCAATGATTCTAGAGAACTATCTTTAATATCATCTATAGAAGAAAAACCCTCTGCTACAAGTAGCTGTCCTAGTGTTTCATCTAGCTCTAAATTCTTAACAAAGTTTTCTGTTTTTTCTTTAAATTCAATTTGTCTTCTTTCTGAATCTTCTTGATCCGTCATAATATTAATTTCATAATTAAGTAACTTAGTTGCTAATCTAACATTCTGACCTCTTCTACCAATTGCCTTGCTTAGATTTTCTTCGGTTAAAATTACATCCAATTTTTTTGAATCATTGTCTACATTAACTCGCTGGACTTCTGCTGGAGATAATGCATTAGAAACTACTATTGCTGGATCTTCTGACCAGTTTACAATATCAATTTTTTCTCCTTGTAATTCATTAACTACTGCTTGGACTCTTGAGCCTCTCATACCTACACAAGCTCCTACTGGATCTAAAGATGTATCAATTGCTTTTACACATATTTTAGCTCTGCTACCTGGATCTCTAGCTGATGATTTAATTTCAATTAATCCATCGTATATTTCGGGTACCTCTTGGATAAATAGTTTTTCCATAAATTTAGGATGTGCTCTTGATAAAAAAATTTGTTGTCCTCTACTTTCTCTTCTAACATCATTACAGTATGCCTTGACACGATCTCCAGCTTTAATATTTTCTCTTGGTATCATTTCATTTTTTTGAATTATCCCTTCAGCTTTACCTAAATCAACAATTACGTTTCCGAATTCTAAACGTTTTACTATACCGCTCAAAATTGTATCTTTTTTATCAATAAAATCATTGAATTGTCTTTGTCTTTCTGCTTCTCTTACATTAAAATTAATTACTTGTTTGGCAGTTTGGGCAGCTATTCTTCCAAAGTCAAAAGAGGGTAGAACCTGAAGTATTTCGTCACCTATTTTTTTATCTTTGTTTTCTTCTCCTAATTTTAGTGCATCTTGTAAATTTATTTCGGTATTTATGTTTTCAGGATTTTCTACTACTATCAATTTTCTAAAAATACCAATATCACCACTATCTCTATTTATTAGAACTTTAATTTCATTATCCTGTCCAAATTTTGATTTTGCAGCTTTTGCTATTCCAGTTTCCATAGACTCTATGATTAGTTCTTTATCAATAGATTTTTCTAATGCTACCGCTTCAGCAATTCTTAACAATTCTAATTTATCAGCTCTTTTATTTAACATATTTTTAACTGTTCCAAAAAAAAATGGGCCGAAGCCCATTTTTGAAATTTCAACAATGTGAAACAAATATATGTATTTTTTTTATATTTTCAACTTTAATTACTTCTTAAAAACATCTGCTTTATCTGTTTTTTCCCAAGAAAATGCGCCATTTGACTCTGGCTCTCTTCCAAAATGGCCGTATGCAGCTGTTTTTTCATATATAGCTTTGTTTAAACCTAACATTTCTCTTATACCTCTTGGGCTTAAATCAAAATTTTCATTAATTAATTTTTCGACGTGCCTATTTTTTTCCTCATCGTTATCAAAAAGATCTACATAAATAGACAAAGGCTTAGATACGCCAATTGCATATGCAAGTTGAATTAAGCATTTATCTGCTATCTTTGAAGCAACAACATTTTTTGCTAAATATCTTGAGGCATATGCAGCTGATCTGTCAACTTTTGTAGGATCTTTCCCTGAAAAAGCTCCACCACCATGTGGTGCTGCGCCTCCGTATGTATCTACTATTATTTTTCTTCCCGTCAATCCGCTATCCCCGTCTGGTCCACCAATTACAAAATTGCCTGTAGGATTTATATAAATCTCCTTTTCATCAAGATTTCCTAATAAATTTTTTGGAATAGACCTCTGAATGTATGGCATACAAAGCTCTTTGACTTTTGCTAAGTCAACATCTTTGGAATGTTGAGTAGAGATTACAACTGATTTTACCGCATTAGGCAAGCCATCTTTATACTCAATTGTAATTTGACTTTTTGAATCTGGCTCTATTCCTTTTAGCTTTCCAGACTTTCTATCTTCAGCCATCAATCTTAAAATTCTATGTGAATAATGAATTGGAGCTGGCATTAGAACATCAGTTTCATTACATGCGTATCCAAACATAATTCCCTGATCTCCAGCACCTTCGTCTTTATTCCCAGATGAGTCTACACCCATAGCTATATCTGCTGACTGAGAGTGTAAATGAGTTTCTATCTTAGTGGTATCTTTCCAACTAAAACCATCTTGGTCATAACCAATATCTTTAATACATTCTCTAACTTTTTGAATTAAATCCTCTTCTTTAATTTCAGGCCCTCTTACTTCTCCTGCTAAGACCACCTTGTTTGTTGTTGTTAAAGTTTCACAAGCTACCCTTGATTGAGGTTCTGCACCCAAATAACTGTCTACAACCATATCTGATATTCTGTCACAAACCTTATCTGGATGTCCTTCTGAAACTGACTCGCTGGTAAATAAATAATTTTTTTTCATCTTAACTCCCTTTCTTTTTTAAAAAAAAAATTAAAGTAATATAAAATAGTAAAAAATAAAAGAAAATCTTATTACCATATTTAGCAAATATAGTTTTGGAGATCATTTTGAAATTTTTAATTTCGAAAGTTCCCTTTTCAGTTGATTCCACTTTGCTTACTATTTGTCCTATTGGATTAATATAAGCAGAGATACCATTATTTGCAGAACGAACCAAATTTTTTCCCTCCTCAATGGATCTAAATATTGAATGTGAAAAGTGCTGATGTGGTCCTATTGTGTTTCCAAACCATCCGTCTTCGGAAATATTTAATATAAAATTGAATTTTTCACCACTCTGATTAAGGTTTCCCGAATAAATTATTTCATAACAAATAAGTGGAAGAAACTTACTATTATTTATTTCTAAAATTTTTCTTTTATCATCTTTACTGAATGACTGATAACCTTGAGTAATTTTTTTTAAACCAAATTTAGAAAATATATTTTCAAGTGGTAAAAACTCACCAAATGGAACAAGTTTATTCTTCTTATATATTCCCAAAATATTTAAATTGTTATCTAAAACTACTAAAGAATTATAAATTTTTAGATCATTCTTAGAATTTATACCTAAAATAATTTTATGATTTTCTGAAAAATTATTTTTAAAGGTTTCTCTATAAATATTTAGATCTTCTAAATATATGTTTGTTAAAATTCCTTCAGGAAAAATAAATAAAGTTTTTTTTTCTTCTTCAGGTTCGCTAAGTTTAATTAATTCATTAATAATCACATTTGGATCTTCGTTTTGAAAAAATCTATTTATTTCTATTTTGGGTGAAATAACTTTTATACTTGTATCTAAATCAATTAATTTTTTTTCGTGATACTTATTAAGTATATTTTTACCAAAAAAAATATTAGTACAAACCAAAACTAAAGAAAAAATAATTACTAGTATTTTAGAAAATTGAATTCCCTTAAAAAATACTAGTACTGGCAATAAAAAAAGGGTAATTGATAATAAATTAAATGAGTAAGTGCCTATAATCGATAGTATCTGTATAAAACTAGTATATTCTAACCAGCTATATGCAATTAAATTCCAGGGGAAACCACCTAATATATTTCCTCTTATAAATTCCACTAATGAAAAAATTAGAGCAAAAATTAATATAGATTTATAATCTTTTTTTAAATTTAAAAATGAACATACAAATGTAATAAGACCATAAAATAACCCGAGAAACAAAGGTATTAAAAAAAATGCAACTGGGATTAATGGTAAAAAAATCTCCTCAAATGTTAAAGAATTTATAATCCAATAAATATTTGATACGAAATATCCAAATCCAAATATCCAACCTATTAAAAATAGTCGTAACTTACTTTGGTAAAAATTTGAAACAATAAAAATAAACAGAAAAGGGAAAGTAATAAAATTAAGTATTAAAAAATTGTAAGGGGGCAAACTAAATGAGCTAATTATCCCAAGAACTAGAGGTATAATAAAAAAAAACAATTGATTATTTATTTTTTTAAACAATTTATTTATTTAGACTTTGTAGTATTTTTTTTTCTTTGTTGCTCATTTTTTTATAATCTTTATTTCTTTTATGATCGTATCCTAATAAATGTAAATAACCATGTATCCAAGTTTTATCAAATTCGTAACTAAAATTTGATGACAAAGATTTATTATTAATTATTTCAAAACTAATGGCTATATCTCCAATGTAAGAATTATTTTTTAAGGGAAATGACAACACATCTGTTTTTTTGTTTTTTTTTCTAAATTTATTATTGAGTTTTTTCATTATATGATTGTTTGTTAGTAAAATAGAAAATTCTTGATCTTTATTTTTAAAATATGAAATTTTTTTCAATTTATTTAATTTTTGCTGCAAGTATTTTTTTGGATCTTTAATTTTTTTTTTCCACTTTGGGAAATCAACTACTACATTTACTTTTATCATTCATCTCTATTTTGATCTGAATAAGCTTTAACTATTTTTGAAACAAGTGGATGTCTAACAACATCCGTATGATCGAAATCAACTATTGCAATTTCATTAAGATGTCCTAAAAGTTTTTTTGATCTATTAAGACCTGATAAAGATTTGTTTGGTAAATCTATTTGAGATGGATCGCCATTTATAACAATTTTTGAGTTTTCACCAATTCTAGTCAAAAACATTTTTATTTGTGTATCTGTTGCATTCTGGGCTTCATCTAAAATAGCAAAAGAATTTTTTAAAGTTCTGCCTCGCATAAAAGCTAATGGGGCAATTTCTATATCTCCAATCTCAATTTTTTTTTGGATCTTCTCATAATCTAGTAAGTCATATAAAGAGTCATAAAGAGGTCTTAGATATGGATCAACCTTTTCTCTCATATCGCCAGGCAAGAAACCTAATCTTTCTCCTGCTTCAACTGCTGGTCTTGAAAGAATAATTCTTTCAATTTTTTTCTCTAACAACATTGTTAGAGCTACTGCTACAGCTAAATATGTCTTTCCTGTTCCCGCAGGTCCTGCTGATATAATCACTTCACTTTCTCTTAATGACCTAACATATTTTTTTTGTTTTTCTGATCTTGGAATTACTGATTTTTTTGGAGTTTTGATTATATATTCTATATTTTTTTCAGCATTATTTATTTTTTCATCAATCATAAATTTATCTACAGAGGAAATTATATCTTTTTTTTCTACAGTGCCATTTATTTTAAACTGTTCATATAAAAATTTTACAGCATTTTTAATTAATTCATTCTTATTAGAATTGCTTTTGACTAGAATTGAATTTCCTCTTGAATAAATTTTAGTTTCAGTAATTCTTTCAAGTTCTTTTATATTGTTATTAAATTCACCAACAACTCCCAACAACATTTCATTATTTTGAAATATTATACTTAAAGTATCATTATCAGAGTAAACAAACCGAAGTTCGGAATTTAATTTTTTATATGCAGTATTTCTCAAACTACGCAGCTCTCATATTGTTGTTTACAACTTCACCAAATAAACTATTTTGATTACAATTTGCTATTTTTACTTTAATAATTTTTCCAATATTCTTTTCATCGCCTTCAAAAATTACTGAATTTAAATACTTATTTCTACCAAATAGTTTATTTTGTTCTTTCATTTTATTTTCAACTAGAATATCGATTGATTTATTTTTAAAAGATTTATTCATTTCTAACTGATGGGAAAATAGAATTTTTTGCACTTTAATCAGTCTATCTTTTGATATTTCATTATCAATCAACTTTAAATCTGCTGCCTTTGTGCCTGGTCTAGGACTAAAAATAAAAGAATATGAATTTATAAATTTAATTTTTTTTATTAAGTTAATTGTATCCTCAAAATCTTTATCTGTTTCACCAGGATATGAAATAATAAAATCGCTTGAAAATTCTATTTTAGAGTCAATTTTCTTCAACTTTTCATAAATATTTAAATATTCTTCAACAGTATGTTTTCTATTCATTAGTTTTAAAATTTTATTAGAACCACTTTGTATTGGTAAGTGAATAAAAGGCATTAATTTTTTATTTGTCGAATAGCAATCAATTAAATCATCTGTCATATCTCTTGGATGTGAGGTGGTATATCTTATCCTATCTAACTCAGAATATTTTTCTAGTTCATTAAGTAGATCGGAGATTTTGTAAACCTTAGAATTTTCTTCATAAGAATATGCATTTACATTTTGGCCTACCAAAGTAATTTCTTTTACACCATTTTTTATCAGCTCCTCTGCTTCGCTCATTACCTTTCTAAAAGGTCTTGAATATTCTGGCCCTCTTGTAAAAGGCACAACACAAAAATGACAAAATTTATCACACCCTTCTTGTATAGTTAAAAATGATGAGATTTTACTACTAGAATTTTTAATTTTATCAAAATACTCAAACTTTTTAATTGTATCAAAATCAGTTTCTTCTTTTTTTTTCTTTTCAGTAAAATTTTTTATCAACTGATTTATTTTATGATAAGATTGTGGACCTATTACAATATCTATATAAGGTTCTCTCTTAAGCATTTCTTGGTTTTCGGCTTGAGCCACACAACCTGCAACAATCATGATTGGTTTATTTTTTTTTTTATACAATTTTTTTACTCTTCCTACTTCATGATAAACTTTTTCTTTAGCTTTATCTCTTATATGGCATGTATTCAATATATAGCAATTTGCATCATCATGTTTATCCGTTTTAATAAAACCAATCTTTTTTACTGAATCAAAAATACGATTTGAGTCGTATACATTCATTTGACAGCCAAACGTTTTGATAAATATTTTTTTTTCCATCTAGGATTTTTTTTTAATGCCGTATAATTCTAATTTATGATCAACCAATTTATATCCATATTTTTCAGCAACTTTTTTTTGAAGTTCTTCAATTTCATTATCAACAAATTCTATAATTTCTCCTGATTTTATATCAATCAAGTGATCATGATGACCTTCGTTTAGTTCTTCATATCTTGCTTTTCCACCTTTAAAATCATGTTTTGCTAAAATTCCACTTTCTTCAAATAACTTGACCGTTCTATATACAGTAGCGATGCTAATTTTTTTATCGACTTCTGAAACTCTATTATATAATTCATCAACGTTTGGATGGTCAGTAGATTCGGACATAACCTTTGCAATAATCTTTCTCTGATCTGTAAGTTTCACTCCCTTATCCTTACATTTTTTTTCAATATTAGATGACATTTTTTTATTCTAACTCAAATAAAGTGGTTTAATCAAATTTTTTTTAATTTTATATTTGTTACACAATTCGGGTATTTTCTCATATTTTATATTATGATATTGTGAAAGTAGTGATAAATTTTTTAAAATTTCCTTTTTAATAGAATTCTTTAAATTTATAAAATCTAAAAAGCTAAAACAATAATAGTCAATATTTTGCGAAACATGATAACCCTTAGCTATAGAAATAGAGTTTCTTATTCCAGCAAAGCTACCAGGGCCTCTATTTACATAAATTCTACTTAAGTTTTTTATTAATAATTTATTTTTATTTAATAAATCATCAATTAAAATTATTAATTTATCAAAATTATTTTTACTATTTTCATGCTTACTAGTATAAACATTTTTATTATCTTTTATGAGAGTTAAAAAAATTTTATTTGTAGTTGCATCAATAATTAAATCGTTCATAATTTTAATTTTATTTATTATTAATTCTAAGGCAGATGAAAATAATATCAAATATTATTCTAAAGATTTAGGAACTCTAGCATTAATGTACCACAGATTTAACGAAAATAAATATCCTTCAACTAATATTCAAATGGATGTTTTTACAAAACAAATAAATATTATTAAAGATAAGAGGTATGAGTTTGAAAATCCTAAAAATTTTGATTTAACATTCAATAAGCCAAAATCTAAAAAGAAAATTTTATTGACAATCGATGATGCTTTTAGTTCTTTCTATGAAAATGCCTGGCCTTTTTTAAAAAAAAATAAAATTCCATTTATATTATTTGTATCTACAGAACCTGTTGGTAAAAATGGTTATATGACATGGGATCAAATAAGAGAAGTTGAAAAAGAAAATTTCGCATTTATTGGAAACCATTCTCATTCACATGAATATTTATTAGATTTGAGTTTTAATGATTTTAAAAAAGATATTGATAAATCAATTAAAATATTTGATGAGAAGTTGGGCTATAATTCAATCTTTTTTTCATATCCATTTGGAGAATATAGCCTGGAACAAATAAATTATATTAAAAAAAAATTCAAATATGCATTCGGTCAACATTCGGGTGTAATAGATTTCAATAAAGATATTTATGAACTACCAAGATTTCCAATTAATGAAAAATATGGAGATTTAAAAAGATTTAATTTTTTAATCGACCTTTTGCCTTTACAATCTAAAAGTATTTTACCAATAGACAAATATATTATAAATAATAATCCTCCAAAATTAATTATAAATTTTTTTAATGATCAAAAAAATTTAAAAAATATTAATTGTTTCTCAGATGAAGGAAATAATTGGGAAAAATCAAAAGTTGTATTTGAGAAAAATAAATTAATAGTCAATTTTAGAGAAAAATTTATTTTTAGAAGAGGTAGAATTAATTGTTCATTAAATGATACTGACGGCTGGAGATGGCTTGGCTTACAATTTTCAGTAAAATTAAATTAAACTTTTTAGTTTTTTACTAGAAGGAAGTAACTTAACATCGTCAAATTCTGTTAAATTATTTTGTTTTATAATTTTTTTTAAAATCTTTACATATTCTTTACCAGTTTCAGCATATTTATCTAAATAGTTTGCAAGAATTAAACTATCTACTTTCATTTTATTATCTCTTAATTCTGCTCTTGCTAATCTAAAATCTTTATAGCTAGAATGAGTATTTAAGTTTCTTTGGTATGCCCTGACTGAAGATTTTAAAATTTTAAATTTCATAATTTTATGAGTTGTATTATTATCCGCTCCAGCAGGTTTAATACCCTCACCTGACCAAGTCCATTGACCAAACAAAGCATTGCCTTCTAATGCAAATCTTGAAGTGCCCCATCCTGTTTCTTTTGCAGCTTGTGCTATTGCCAAAGATACAGGTATTTCGTCCATTCTAATTTTTAAAGTTGATAAGTCTTTATTAAGTACACCGTATTGTTTAAATTTTATATTTAACCATTTTTTTTCTAAATTTGTATTTTTATTTTTATTTAAAACGTTAAAAAGTTTTCTTCTATCAAGTTTAATCCTATTATTTTCCTCTAAAATTAAGGGTAAAATTATTTTTATAAATAAGTTTTTTTTCTTAGTCGAACTTTCTATCATTTTCATTTCTTCTGGTAATAGTGACAACGTTATAGGCTTAACTAATTTTGTTTTTCTAACATCTTCAAGGGTATAATTCGTATCCTTAAATAATTGTTCAATTGTTGATGCATTTAATCTAACTGTGTCAGTTGGTAATTGATCAAATTTAAAAACGTCTTCAAATAAATTTTTTATATTTAATCCTTCATCTAATTTAGAATCATTTTCTAAGGGCTTACCTTTTAAAACTTTTTCTAAATTACTTTTAGATTTATTTTCAATTTCCTTAGATGCTAAAATTATATTTTTTTGAAAATCAATAAAACTTGGAAGTAAGTAAGAAAATAAAATAATTACAACACTTACTAATAAGGTATAGCTAAGACTTTTAATATCATTATTTACTTGTGGTAAGGTTATTTTTTTTTTTTTGAAATTATAAAACCTTTTTTTTTTAGAACTTTTTTTATTTCTTCTAAATCAAATTTTTTTTTTAACATTGTCAAATTGCTTCAACCTCATTAACTTCTGGTATATAGTGTTTCAATAAATTTTGAACTCCTTGCTTCAAAGTCATTGTGGAGCTAGGACAACCAGAACAACTTCCTTTTAACTGAACTTTAACTTTGCCATCTTTATATTCTTTAAATTGTATATCTCCTCCATCTCGAGCTACCGCAGGTCTAATTTTATCATCTAATATTTTAATTATTTTTTTTTCTATTTCCTTAAATTCTTTTTTACTTTCTATTATAATACTTTCATCATAAATAAAGTCTTTTCCTTCTAAATAAAATTCACCAATTAAAGATTGGGCTATATGCTTAATATCTTCCCAATCAATATTTTGATCTTTGTTTATTGATAAAAAATCTTTTGCTAAAAAAACTCCAGTCACTCCATTAATTGAAAGTAGACTTTTTACTAAATCATTATTAATTTCATTTTTTTTTGTTATTTCAATTTGACCACTTTTAGAAACTATTTTTCCAGGAATAAATTTTAAAGAGTTAGGATTCGGAGTTGTTTCAGTTTGAATAAACATATATATGAATATAGTAATTTTTTTTTAAAAACCTATAATTTTTTTCATTTCTTTTACTTTTATTGAGGCATATTTATTAGCTTTTTCTGTACCTCCTAACAATATTGCGTCTAAATGTTTTTCCTCATTTAATAACTTTTTTATTTCTTTAGAAATTGGTTCAATTTTTTCAACTAAGTGACTTGAAAGTTTATCTTTAAAGTCGGAAAAGTTCTTACCACTAAATTCCTTTTTAGATTTTTCAATACTTGAGTTTGATAAACTAGAATAAATTTCTAATAAATTTAATACCTCGGGTCTATCTTTTAAATTCTCTTCTTCATTTGGCATTGGCATTGTATCTGTTTTTGATTTTTTAATTTTGTTTATTATTTTATCTTTATCATCAGTAAGATTTATCCTGCTCAAGTCAGATGGATCAGATTTACTCATTTTTTTTTTGCCATCTTTTAAACTCATAATTCTTGAAAAATTTTTTTGAATTAATGGTTCCGGAACTTTTAAAAAATTAGGAGTTTGAAATTCATTGTTAAATCTTAAGGCAATATCCCTACATAATTCTAAATGTTGTCTTTGATCATCACCGACAGGCACATGAGTTGAATCATAAAGTAATATATCGGCTGCCATTAAAACTGGATAAGTATAAAGTCCGACACTTGCTTTTTCTTTATCCTTACCAGCTTTTTCTTTGAACTGAGTCATTCTATTTAACCAGCCCATTCTGGCTATACAGCCTAAAATCCACGCACCTTCAGAATGAGCGGGTACTGATGATTGATTAAAAATTATAGATTTTTTTTCATTTAATCCGCATGCAATGAATGTTGCTAAAGTTTCTCTAATATTTTTCTTTAATTCTTTTGGATCTTGATTCACAGTAATCGCATGTAAATCTACAATGCAATAGACACATTCTGTATCTTTTTCATTTTGAAGTTCAACAAAATTTTTAATTGCACCTAAATAATTACCTAAATGCAAATTACCTGAAGGTTGAACGCCAGAAAAAATTTTTTTAGACATTAAACTAATACTTTAAATTAATATCACTAATTTTGAAAGCCTTGATCAAAAAAGCAATTAATAAATAAGAAATAAGTCCAACTATTACAATGCCAATAAGAAAAACTGATTTAAAACTTTGGTCGTAAGCTAGATTCGTTTTAAAAAGAGTTATTAAATAGTAAATTAAAATTCCCATAATTAATGAAGAAATTAGTGTTTTAAAAAATTTTGAAAAAAAATCAGAATTAAAATCAAAATATTTATCTTTTTTTAAAAAAATAAATAATAAAATAGAATTAAACCAAGATGAAATCGTAGTGGCAATAGGAATAATTATAAATCCAATTTTTTTAAAAAAAATTATACTTATTAAAATATTTAATAAAACAGAGGCTAAAGATATGTAAAAAGGTAACTTAGTGTTATTTCTTGCAAAGTAAAAACTAGAAAAAACTTTTATTAAAGAAAAAGCAGGAAGTCCAAGGGCAAAATAGAATAATGCTTTTGATGAATTCTCAACTGATATTTTATCAAATGAACCATAACCAAATAAAGCTGATATAATTTGTTCCGATGCAAGCAATAAAGCTATAGTCGCTGGTAAACTTAAAAATAAGCTCAACTCTAAAGCTTTATTTTGTATTAAAGATATTTTATCTTTTTCATTGCTATTAACATACTTGGAAAGTTGGGGCAAAATAACCGTACCAATTGCAATTCCAGCAATTGCAAGATTTATTTGATAAATTCTATCTGCATAATACAAATAAGAAACTGCACTTGCTTGAAATGAAGCAATTATTGTTCCAACTAAAATATTTATCTGGGTTACGCCTGATGAAAAAATACTTGGCAATAATTTTAAAAAAAATTCTCTAACTTTATTATTAATCGAAAAATTAAAAATGAATTTTGGAGAATAAAACCTTTTTACATAAAAAAATAAATAAATAAACTGAGTTATGCCAGCTAAAGTTACTGCATATGATAAATAATAAACAAGCTCATCTCCTAGAAAGTTTCCATAAAATAGCACTGATATTAAATAAAAATTCAAAATAACTGGTGCAGCTGCAGCTGCAGCGAATCTATTGTGAGAATTTAATATTGCAGAAAAAAAGGATGATAAGCTTACAAAAAATAAAAATGGGAAAGTTATCCTAGTTAAATTTATTGCTATATTCATTTTTTCTTCACTTCCACTAAAACCAGGGGCGATAAGAAAAACAAAATAAGGCATTAAAATTTCAATAACTAAAACTAAAAAAAATAAAACTAAAATTAGTAAACTAAAAATGTTTGTAGCAAATTTTTCAGATTTTTCTTTTCCATTTGAAAGTTCTGACGCATAACTTGGAACAAAGGCTGCATTAAACGTTCCTTCAGAAAATAATCTTCTAAAAGTATTTGGAATTCTAAAAGCAACAAAAAATGCATCTGCCAATGGGCCAGCTCCTAGAAATATTGCAATTAGTATATCTCTTAAATAACCTAGTATTCTACTAATTATCGTAAAAAAACTGAATGTCCCTGTTGACTTAATAAGGTTCATAAATCATATTAGTCTTAAAATTGCTCTATTTGTATATCTAATTATCATAAATGAAAAAAACAAAAATTGATCATTACACAGACAAAGAAGCCTTAGATTTTCATATTACCAATAAATCAGGCAAGATTGAGATCATATCCTCTAAACCGATGACAACGAAAAGAGATCTAGCTTTAGCATATTCTCCAGGTGTTGCAGCTCCTGTCAGAGAAATATCAAAAGATCCCAATGCCGCCTATGATTATACTACCAAAGGGAATCTAGTAGCTGTAATAAGTAATGGCTCTGCAGTTTTAGGAATGGGAAATTTAGGTGCTTTAGCTTCAAAACCAGTAATGGAAGGTAAAGCTGTTTTATTTAAAAGATTTGCTGATATAAATTCTATTGATATTGAAATTGACTCATCTGATCCAAATGAAATCATTAAAAGTATTAAAACTATTGCGGGAAGTTTCGGTGGAATAAATTTAGAAGACATAGCTGCTCCAGACTGTTTCGTCATTGAGGAAAAACTTAAAAAAATTTTAGATATACCTGTCTTTCATGATGACCAGCATGGAACTGCAATAATAACTACTGCAGCATTAATCAATGCATTAGATATATCAAAAAAATCAATAAAAAAAATCAAGGTTGTTGTTAATGGGGCAGGTGCATCTGCAATTGCCTGTACTAATTTATTAAAAAAAACAGGAGTGCCTCAAAAAAATATTATAATGCTTGATAGTAAAGGTGTTTTATATCGAGGTAGAGATAATTTAAATCAATGGAAATCTTCACACGCAATTGAAACCAAAAATAGAACTTTAGATGATGCAATAAAGGATGCTGATGTTTTTTTGGGATTATCCTCAAAAAGTATTTTATCAAAAAAAATGGTAAAAAAGATGTCAAAAAATCCAATTATTTTTGCATGTGCAAATCCTGATCCAGAAATTACACCAGAAGAAGTTGAGGAAGTACGTGATGATGCAATTATAGCAACTGGAAGGTCAGATTATCCAAATCAAGTTAATAATCTTATTGGATTTCCATATATTTTTAGAGGAGCTTTAGATGTAAGAGCTAAAACAATAAATGAAGAAATGAAAATAGCTGCAGCAAATGCAATAGCAGCACTTGCAAGAGAAGATGTTCCTGATGAAGTGGTTGCGGCAATGGGTGGAGAAAGACCGAAATATGGAAAAGAGTATATTATTCCTTCAACTTTTGATCCTAGATTAATTGTTGAAATACCAGTTGCGGTAGCAAAAGCTGCTATTAAAAGTGGTGTTGCTAGAAAAAATATAAAAGATTTTGATGTTTATAAAGAACAACTTAAACAAAGGCTTGATCCTTCTGTAACTATTATGCAGGGTATCAATAACCAAATTAAAAAAAATCCAAAAAAAATTGTTTTTGCAGATGGTGAGGATGAAAATACTTTAAAAGCTGCAATTGCATTTAAAAATAGTAAATTAGGAATTCCTATGCTGGTAGGTAAAAAGGAAAAAATAAAAGAACAACTTAAAAATATTGGTTACAGTGAAAATCTTGATATTGAAATAGTAAATTCAACTAATAAAGAAATGAGGGCAAAGTATGCAAATTATTTATTTAAAAGATTACAAAGAAAAGAAGGTTTATTAGAAAGAGACTGTGATCGAATGATAAGAAATGATAGAGTTATCTGGACATCATGTATGGTTTCTTGCGGTGACGCAGACGGAGCAGTAACTGGTAATACCAGAAAATATGCGGCCTCATTAGAAAAGATAAATAAGGTAATAGATGCAAGATCAGATGAGATAATGTTTGGTTTAAATATGATAGTAAATAGAGGTAAAACTGTCTTTATAGGTGATACAAGTGTACATGAAAGTCCAAATGCTAAGCAACTCGCTGAAATAGCAATTTCATCTGCTAGAGTTGTAAGACTATTTGGATTTGATCCAAAAGTTGCATTTGTTTCTCACTCAACATTTGGACAACCAGCAACAAGTCAAACGAAACATATCAGAGATGCTGTTGAAATTTTACAAGATAAAAAAGTAGATTTTCAATTTGATGGTGATATGCAGCCTGATGTAGCTCTAAATGAAGAATATAAAGAATTATATTCTTTTTCTGGGATAGTTGGAAATGCAAATATATTAATTATGCCTGGTCAACATAGTGCAGCAATATCTTATAAAATGATGAAGGAACTTGGAGG
>MDTB01007856.1_pt1 | contig 18555 bp, 15 predicted proteins | sample 811161 | NCBI WGS metagenome assembly MDTB01 (sample SAMN05326650, study PRJNA326480) | marine metagenome | isolation source: seawater | place: Mediterranean Sea | collected 2009
CACTTTGACGGGTAACAGCCGCCTCGGTATGCCTTAGGGCCATGATGGCGGCAACCTGAATCGGAGAAAAGAGCCCGTAATCATAATAGGCTTTGATCGTCCCGAGCGCACGGACCATATCGGGGTGCCCACAACAGAATCCGACCCGCCATCCCGCCATGTTGTAGCCCTTGCTCATCGTGGTGAATTCAACGCCCACGTCTTTTGCACCTTCAGCGGCCAAAAAACTTGGCGGCTGATAACCCTCAAAAGCCACATCCGCATAAGCGAAATCACTAATGACGTAGAATCCATAGCGTTTGGCAAGAGCCACGACATCGGTAAAAAAATCAGGCTCCACCGTCACAGCCGATGGGTTGTGTGGATAATTGACAATCAACAATTTTGGTTTTGGAAAGAGATGCTGGCAGGTGTAGGCAACGTTCGAGAGAAATTGTTGGCTGTCGGCCACTTCAATTGCAATCGTATTCCCGGAGGCGAGCATCACAGCATAGGCATGGACCGGAAAGTAGGGTGCGGGAACAATCGCCGTATCTCCCGGACCCATCAGTGCCAGACACATGTGGCTAAAACCTTCTTTAGAGCCAATGCAAACGATTGCCTCTGAATCCGGGTCAATGCGCACTCCGTATCGCGTGAGGTACTTGCTGGCGACTTCTTGCCGCAACTTCTGCAAACCTGCTGCTTGACTGTAACCATGACTCCGTGGATCGCGGACCGTTTCGGCCAACTTTTCAACCACTAAGTCTTCTGGTGGATCCGATGGATTGCCCATCCCAAGATCAATGACATCATTTCCAGCTCGCCGCTTCTCCAGCAGCAGCTTGTTGATCCTGCCAAACAAATAGGGAGGAAGCCGGTGTACCCGAGAGGCTACTTTGACGTCAAACGGCAGTGAATAATCAACCGGATTGTCGGAACCGGCTTTGTCAACGGACATCGTGGAAACCTCTCAGATTGCATGATGAGAAACCACAGGATAACTCGACCCCGCAATTTTTCCACCCACCGTGAGGAAGTTGTAACTGCCTAACCTCGATTGTCGGCTGCCGCGGAACGCGCATTCAACTTTTTCATCTTGGACGCGGGTGTACGGGAAAGCTCCGGATAAAGGATATTTTCGACACTTGCGTGGTCGATAATTTGCTGGAAACGGCGGGACATCATGATGCGATGTTTCTTCTCGAGAATATCCGCATAGAGTACATCCTCTACTTCTTCCGGATCGACAGCTACGGGCTTTGTGATCCCTTCGCAAAGTAGAAAAATAAATTTATCTCCCACTTGAATGACGCCCGAATGCTCGCCTGGTTTTAGCCGAAAGGCTTCTTTTTCGAGTGCCGCTTGGCCCCCATGTCGCTGAATGGGCGGAACGACTCCTCCCAAAGATTTCCCCCCCGGATCGATCGAATATTGGCTCGCCAATTCGGCAAAGTTTTCAACGGTTGGTTTCGCACGATACATGGCCCATACCTCTTGCGCCCTTCGCAGATTATCCATCACAATCGCTCGGCAGCGAACGCGGGGACCATAATTTGCAGCATACGCCTTGTTTAAATCTTCTTCGGTGACTTTCACCTCTGCTTCAACCAGTTTCCGCAACGCCACACTTGGCCAGACAATTTTCTCGAGATACACCGTTTCGGAAACGTTCTGCTGCTCCCGCATAATCTCAAACCATTTGACAAAGTCGACTTCGCCCTCTCCATCGGTCACGCCGGCCGCCTGGGCTGCACGTGTCACTTCCTGATCAAGGTCACTCTTACTGATGTGAACTCCCGATCGAGTCACTTCCATTTCGATCAATTGGCGATTGATCAATCCGTTGAGTACCTCTTTCCCGTGCCGGGAAATACAAGCTTCTGCCAATTCATCTGTCGTGATCGAATGGCCATTGATGGTTGCTGCCACGCCGGGCATGCTGCGACGAAGGTTTTCGTCATTCAGTATATTTTTTACATTTGATTGCTCTTGCAACTCCTGAAAAAGTTCCGTCCCGGCTTTATGGAGCTTGCGATCTCGGATGGATTCGGCAATTGCATTCCGCATCTGTCGCAGTTCCGTATCACTCGGCAATTTGGCATCCAAGTGAGAAACGCATTGCATGACCACATATTGGTCACCGATGGGAATCACGCCCGAAATTTGGTCCGGTTGTAAACCAAAAGCGACAACCTCAATTTGCGGCTCACCAATATGTCGACGAATCGGCTGCACCAGGCCACCGGAGCTGGCGCTGTTAATATCAATGGAGTGCTTTACGGCCAAACTCGCAAAACTTTCGGGATCCGCGGTTGCTGCGGACCTAATTTTTTCGGCCTGCTGCGGGTCTTCCAGGACGATCATCCGCACCTGAACCTGGGGCCCGAATTGCGCCTCAATCTCTTTCTGAATCTCTTCTTCGCTGACAGCAAGTTGTTTACGTGCCAACCGTCTTAACGCTACGGTTGGCCAAATGATCTCTTGGCGGTATCGATCGGCAGAAATGTCGCGTTCGTTCTGCAGAAGCGTCAGCCATTGATCGACAGGCAAACCGAATCTTCTGGCCACGCGATCTATTTCTGCATCGATTTCTTGTTCCGAGATACGGATGTTTTGTTTCTGACATTCCAAAGCAATTAAGTGCCGATTCATGACCGTTTCGAGAACACTTTCACCATGTTCGCGGAGGCATTCTTCGGCAAGTCGCTTTCTCGATATCGTTCTCCCATTGACGTTGGCAGCCCATTGCCCCACAGAAGACTTTGCCTGGCTGCTTGTCGGGTTCGATTTTGCAGATGGCCGCGATCGAGCAGACGCGGATTTCGAGCCGGAACTCAATCGCATTACGAGGCAAGCGCCGAGAATCAAGCAACTGCTACCAATAAGCAGCAGGAGACGACGAGGGCGATTGTCTTGAGTACGGGTCTGAAGCAAATCAGGCAAACGCATGACGGCTCCTCCTTCAACCGAAAGATTGCAAATCCGGGCTTCCGTGCCACGGAGCGGGAGCGGGATGATAGGATGAGCGGCAAAGCAGGTCAAGTGAGACTGCTACCGACTCCCTCTGGAAAAAAGGTAGCAGTGCAAGCTATGCTGGCCAGCGTTCCGGCTATGTACCGGCTATGTACCGGATATGTATATGCTTTCGCTTTCACGACGACGATGTACGGTTTTTCAATGGATACCTCTCGCCAAGAATTTCCTTTACCGCTCCTGATCACTGGCGTGGCTGGCGTCGCTGGATACAACGCCCTGCATTACTTCCGTACACGTTTTCCAGGCCAGGTGATTGGCATTCGGCAGCAGAATAAATGGCCGCTGACCGGACCTGATATCGAGCCCTGCGATGCAGAAGACAAAGAAACCCTTCAACAGCTTTTTGATCAATATGGATTTCGGTCCGTCCTGGACTGTGCTGGAAACTGCGCATTGAAATCTTGTGAGCTTGACCCATCTCTGGCTTGGCGGACCAACGTCGAGGGAATCCGCCATCTTTTGGATGTGATCGACGGGACCGAAACCCGACTCATTCATCTTTCTATCGATCTGGTTTTCTCTGGTAGCGGTAGTGGATCGCATCGTGAAGGCGATTTGACTGATCCGGTGACAGAATATGGACATTCGATGGCCGCCGCCGAACGACTGATTCTCTTGGCCCGGCCCGAATCGTGTATCCTCAGGATTTCACTCCCCATGGGAGTGAGCTATAGCGGGCATGCGGGGGCAATCGACTGGATTAAGTGGCGATTTGAACACGGTCGTCCGGCAACACTCTATTTTGATGAGATTCGTACACCCAGCTATACCGACTGCATGAACCGTCTCTATGAAACCGCTTTCCGAAAAAACCTGCGCGGACTATTTCATGCCGGTGGTGCCCGTAAACTAAGCCTCTATCAAATCGCACAGATCATCAACTGTACTGGAGGATACGACCCAGAGTTGCTTCGTGGTTGTTACCGCAATCAAGCCGGCCCGATGCCACCTCGCGCAGGAAATGTTTCGCTCGACTCAAGCAAGTTGGAACTTGCTCTCGGACATCACGCTCTGGCCTCGTGGCCTCGCGATCCCGCGCTTCTTCCCACGGATCGCAACTGGCATCTTGACCCTCCACAATCGATTGCCGGTTCGCCGGATCTTTTGGCCGAGAAACTTTATCGGAACGATGCGATTCGGCCGATGGACGTTTTTTAGTGATTCGTGAAACGTGGATTTGCCAGACAATGGTCTCACTCAACCGATTGAAAGTTGTGCGTAGAGCAACAGGCCTACAATCGTCTTGGCATCAGAAATACGCCCGTCCAGCACCATCGCCATGGCCTCCTTTCGCGTGACAATCTGAGTTTCAATTTGCTCATCATCCTCTAAAGCAGATTCACCCGATGTTAATCCCCGGGCAATAAAGAAAAACATTTTTTCTTGCAGAATCCCCGGCGACATAAAACATTCGCCAAAGGGAATGATTTCTTCCGCCGTATATCCGGTCTCTTCGCGAAGTTCCCGCACCGCAGCAGCATGGGGTTCTTCGCCCATTTCCAGTGTACCGGCAGGCAATTCCACCAGGGTTGTCTCGACGGCCATTCGGCGATTTTTAATCAGGCAGAGATGCTCTGCATCAACGACTGGAAGGATGGCGACCGCACCAGGATGCAAAATGATTTCTTGACGAACCGGGCCGGATACACGTTGCTCCGTTCGCTCAACGACACGAAATTTCTTCGCCTGTAACAGTTCTCGATCGAAACACTCCACACCAATGACCTTTGCTAAAGACGAAATAAAAAAAGTCTGATTTGCCGGTTCAAATCGTACTTGCTAGGATGCACTGCTGACAATCCCTTGAATTCCATGGCACCATCCCATGCAAAATGCCAGTACCCTAGGTAGCGTCAACCTTGGAAGATACAACGGTCTTCCAATTCGGCTCCATATCTCTTATCTGCTCGTTGGCGTCTTTGTTTTCTTTTTCAGAATACAGGCCGGTGGTGATCCTTTAGGAAACACCGGTTTTATTCTTCTCATTTGGCTCGCCTGTGTTTTGGTTCATGAGATGGGACACTGCCTTACAGTGAAGCAGATCGGCGGAACGAATGAGATGTTGGTTCTGACCCCTTTTGGTGGACTTAGCTTTCAATCGTTTCCTCAACAAGCCGGAAAAGATTTGTGGGTCGCGCTCAGCGGACCACTGCTGAGCTTTCTCGGCTTCGCGATCGCCGCCGGAGGATTGTATTTACTGGACGACGATCCGATGGCCGGTCCGCTCAGCGTCGATAAGAGTTTTTTTTCCGCGTCTGCACTCGTCGTTGGTCTTCGCTTGGCGGTCTGGATTAATCTGGGGCTAACTGTCTTTAATCTCTTACCCACGATCCCGTTTGATGGGGGCTGGATACTCCATGCTTTAATCTGGCCGAGTATGGGCGATCAGCGGGCCTGGCACATCGTGCGCAAGGCCTCGCTGGCCACGGCTGTCGGGATTCTTTTTCTTGCCATTACGATGGAGGCTAACGGCCTTTCGATCGGCAACGTGCCTCTCTGGTTACCTCTAACGATTGTTGCTGTTTACTGCTTTTGCTTTTCTGCAGTGCCACTGTCAGTGCCTCCTGGCCCTCAACTCGGCGAGCCGAGCAACCATGAGTCGGTGCAATCTGCAGACCGACTCAGCCAACACATAGAGACGTATTCCACCGAGGACGATCCACAACTGCTCGACACCTTCCCTTCTGCGGAGCAGACTCTATTTTCTCCGTCGACAGAGCAGGACCAGCATCAGCAGGCAGACTCTGCCGTAGACGACGTTCTGCAATGTGTTCACGACCGCGGATTGGCATCATTGACGCAGGCTCAGCGTAAAGTACTTCAAGAGGCTGCGGTCCGCTATCGCTCGCGATCACCCAAATAAATTGCCCATCGATAATGCGCATGGATCGATCTCTCGATAAGGCTGAAGATCTTCTCGCTGATGCAACAGCACTTGTGGAAAGGGGCAAGGTTGCACTTCCCACGATTAACGCTCCCTTCGTTTTCGGTTTTCGACAAAACGGTGCATTGAGTCTGTTCTTTGAACCTGAGGTCGCTTACCACTTCAATCGATACAATCAACTCCGTCGAGTCTTCCTTTACGGAAAACGCTACAAAGCAGAGCAGGGCAAATTAATGCATGTCACGCGTATGCCTCAGATGCGTCGCGTCCGCTTAGAGAGCACCGCACTTGAACCGGGACCGATGAAAGAAGTGCTTTCTGAATTAAACCAGCGGCTCAAATCGGTAGATAATCTACTGAATGCAGGACAATTTCGACTCGTCGAGCAAGTCTCGGAGCGAGGTAACATTGTCAGTCGCCTGCAAAATTGCATCCCCGATTTATTGCATAATCAAATTGCCCAAACACCTCACGTCGACGGCTAAGAGGCGTTTTATGTTGGGTACCGAAAGGGATAGACACCATGTTATGATGCAGGCAGTTTTACCAATCGGGGAGATTTGAAGGCGTGCCAAAATTTACTGTGATCATGCCCGCTGCCGGAAAAAGTCAGCGGTTTAAAGACAAACATTACAAAAAGCCTTTTGCCGTATTGGAAGGACGCGCCGTTTGGTTGCACTCTGCGGAAAAATTCCTCAACCGCGAGGATGTGATCCAACTTATTCTGATTATCGCCACGGAAGATCGTGAAGCGTTTGAAATGAAGTTCGCTGCGAATGTCGCAATCCTTGGCATTGACTTGGTCGAGGGAGGTACAGAGCGGGCAGATTCGGTTGAAAAAGCATTAGCTTTAGTGAAGCCGGAAGCTGATTTCGTTGCCATTCACGACGCGGCGCGACCTTGCATTGCAGATGAGTGGATCGAAACGATTTTCGACGCTGGAGTTCAGTCGGGAGCCGCACTGTTTAGCGTTCCGGTTACTTCCACGTTGAAACGCGCAGAAAAAGAAAACGCGGAGGGCATCTCGGTAAAAGAAACGGTCGATCGCACCGCTTTGTGGGAAGCGCAAACACCACAAGTTTTTCGCCGAGACTGGCTCTTAGACGCTTATGCAAAGCGAGACGGTTTTATAGCAACAGACGATGCACAATTGGTTGAAAACATCGGCCATCCCGTAACCCTCATCGAGGGTTCTCCCTTGAATCGCAAAATTACCACACGACAAGATCTTAAATTAGCGGGGCAAATTCTCAAGATTCTCCCGAAGCCCAAGGTTGCGGGCACGGGAAATCCCTTTGCGGATGATGATCTCTTTCGTTAGAAAAATCGCTCCTGACCAGATCAATGGATCGCTTACCCCACTTCCGGTCATGTTATCCATACGACAAGATACGCACATTCGCGCTGACTGAAACGACGAGGTTAAACTTTGGCATCACACGATATTTACGCAGAACTTGATTGGAGAGGGTCGATCCATCAGACGACCGATCCGGAAATTCTGAAAAAGTTGCTCGAAGACGGTTCGCAAACAGTTTATGCCGGATTTGATCCCACCTCGGACGGATTACACATCGGCAACTTCGTTCCCCTGATGATGCTCAGGCGATTCCAAAAAGCGGGCCACTGTCCGATCGTACTTGCCGGCGGGGCAACGGGGATGATCGGGGATCCAAGCGGAAAGAGTGAAGAACGTAATTTGCTTTCAGCTGAACAAATCGAACAAAACCTTCACGGGATCATGGATGAACTCGGGCAGTTTCTCGATTTTGATTGCGCACAACCAGCGATCCTGGTGAACAATTATGACTGGATGAAAGAGTGGGACTACCTCACTTTTCTCCGCGATGTGGGTAAGCATTTCCCCGTCAATGGAATGCTAGCCAAAGAATCGGTGAAAGCCCGCCTCGAACAAAGTGACGTTGGCATGAGCTATACGGAATTCAGTTACATGCTATTGCAGGCTTATGATTTTGTTCATCTGCGAAAAGCCTACGGTTGCAGCCTCCAGGTTGGAGGTAGTGACCAATGGGGAAACATTACGGCGGGAATTGAACTCGGTAGACGTATGGGAGAAGGATCGCTGCACGGCTTGACTTGTCCCCTGCTGACAAAAAGTGACGGCAGCAAAATGGGAAAGACCGAACAGGGAGCAATCTGGCTCTCGGCGGAAAAGACCAGCCCTTACGCTTTTTACCAGTATTGGTTCAATACAGATGATGCCGATGTGGACAACTGCCTCCGGTTGTTGACCGAATTACCGGAAGATGAAATTGGCATGCTCAACGAAGATCTCAAGACAAATCCTCAAAATCGTCTTAGCCAGCAACGACTTGCTGAATCGCTTACGCTGCTCGTACACGGGCAACAAGGTCTCGACAGTGCCCGCAAGGCGAGTGAAGTCTTGTTTGGTGCAACGATCTCCGAGATGTCGGATAAAGATCTGACTCAGATTTTCGCCGATGTTCCGAGTGAGAAACTATCGCGAGACGCGCTCACCGGTGAAGGTCTTTCTATCATGGATGCCCTCTGTCAGTCCGGACTTGCAAAAAGCAAAAGCGATGCGCGAAGAACCGTTGAGCAGGGGGGAGCCTACGTGAATAACGCTCGGGTTGAAAATCTTGACTACCGCTTAAGTCCAGCGGATCTTGCCAGCGAAACGGTAGTGGTTCTCCGCTCCGGTAAAAAAAGATATGCGTTATTAAAATTTCTCTAGAAGATTAGAGACACTTCTGTGAGTTGCAATGATGCCTCGATTTGTCATCCTTCATCACGAAATGCCGCCCGAATCACCGCGATCAAATCACTGGGACTTGATGCTTGAACACGGTTCACATCTGGCGACCTGGGAACTCCCAGTGGCACCCAGGGTCGGCACGCAACTGAAGATTGTGCCCCTTGCAAATCATCGCGTGGAATATCTCGACTATGAGGGGCCACTGACGAATCATCGAGGAACGGTCACCCGTCACGACTGGGGCAGCTACACAAAAATCTCAGACGACGAATACCAACAGGTTGTTATCCTCCAAGGCCAGTCGCTAACGATTCGATTGACAATTAAAAAGCAATCGCAAATCGGGCAAGAAGTTGAGCTGCGCATCGAAGCAGAATCCAGCGATTTACAAACCCGGACAGAGCATTAACTGTCCTGAAAGACACTCGAGTCTTCCGTCTTGATCAGTGGTCGTCTTTGACCGTTACTCGTTACCCGAATTTGTGATCGAAACTGGCCAGCCTTTTCGGCCTGGATCGGAATACGATAGATCAGCGATTCGCCAGGTCGAATTTCTGCAACGGGATTGAAGCGGATAACACGTTGACCGATGTTCGGATTACTAGGCGCGACAATACCGACACCGCCGGCTGTGGGGGCCAAACCTTCCGGCACGGTCACCACAACCACAACGTTGGCATCGGGCACATTTTGGAGGTTCGTCACCGTCACTTCATACACGACCGTTCCTCCAATGGGGACTTCGTCTCTCAGGTCCGTGACTCTGAGCGAGAGTACATCCCCCGACTCTGCGTTATCTGCCTGGGAGGACGCCGGTGGAGATGGGGTGGTTCCGGGAGCGACCGGTCCAGGCGTCGCCGGGGGCCCAGCAGGTGCGACTGTCGGCGGGCCCGTCACAGGGGGAACGACTCCCGGTGGGGTGACCACAGCCTGACTGATTTGCACACATGCTTCATCGGCCATCATCAAATCCCCATCGGCTGTCACCGTCACGCGACTGCACGCACGCACTGCTTCTTTGCATTGCACCTCGACTTGCAATCGCTCCGTCTGACCCGGTGCAATTTCTGCAAACTTCCAAGTCAATTGATCTTCCTCGATTTTGTATCCATCTGAAACACGCGTTGGTTCGAGACCGCGTTCGAAGGTGTCAATAACTGTGACATTCTTTAAAGGCGCATTGCCCGTATTACTAATCAGGCTTTCAAAAATAATGGTCTCGCCGACTCTTCCGGTGCTCGGTGCCCGCTTTTGAATTTTTAGTGCAGGTTCCAACGTCTGCTCCTGCACTGTCAGGCAGATTGATTGTTTCGTCTCCGCACCGCCTAATCCGAGAATTGCAACCGTTTGACAAAGTTTTCCTGCGCGGCTGGCTTGGAAGGTTACGCTGATATCATCCCGAGTTTCTCCAGGTCCGAGCGTTCCTAAGTCTCGTTCAATCGGACTCGCAGCAACTGCATGCTTTAGACCTTCATCAAAAGTATTTTTGACGATCAAACCGGTCAACGCACTTTGACTTCGATTTGTAATGGAAATGCGATAGGTCACTTCCTGACCTACCATTGCGGTCGTCGGCCCAGAAACATTGAGTTCCAACTGGGCTTCGGTTGTATTTAAATCAATGCAGGCTTGATCTTCGACTTGCTCCGCGCTCGTGACGGAAAAACAATTTCGGGCGCTACCGGAACTGCGGACCTTGTAATCAACAACAATGGTCTCGGACTGACCTGCGGCCATTTGTCCCATGTTCCACTGCAAATTATCTCTATCTTTAGTTGCCTGAATATTACTGCTGACAAACTCAAGTGGCGCAGGAACACGATGAGAAACCACAACGTCTTGCAGTGGCATATCACCATTATTTGTCACAACCACTTGAAAGCTCGCCTGCGAACCGACAGAACTACTCGCCGGTCCGCTGACATCGAGTGAAACTCCTGGAGCCGTCCAGGCCATCGAGGTCGTACCGCGACCCACTTCAAGGCGACGATCTGCCGCATTACTCCGTCCGGCGGGGCGAATCACTTCCATCTGTATCTGCGTGTTACCCCGGCCCGGATTCGGCTGATAAATTTGGGCCGAAGCACGACCTTCGGCATCGGTTGCAATTTCAACCATTGGATTTCCGACGGGGGCAAAAACGGCGTTAGGATCGGTCGATCGATAGCGAACTAAAAACCCTTCGAGCGGCGATCCATCACTTAATCGGGTAACGACGGTCGTAAATGTCTGCCGCTCTCCTATGGGAGCGATGGCAGGAGCCGGAAAACTGAATTGTGCATCGACCCAATAAATAATTGCGTTCTGTTTCCTTAGATCCCAGGCAGGGACATTCGGCGCGAATGCCGTTACATAACTCACACCATCGGTCGGGGAACTCACCGTAACCCAAGTTTGTCCCTTTTCAACCACCACATTGTCCTGCTCGGTAGCAGTACCTCGCCCAATTGCTTTGCGAGCAGTCGTTGTACTACTGATGGCATAACTGTTATTGACCTTACGCGGACGATTGGAAGGAAATCGCAAGAGAAAGCAACTTGCACTCTGATCGACCGCCATGAACTCACCAACACTTTCAGGTGAGAGCATCCAATCAACGCGTTCGCTCACCGCTCCCTTCCCTTGGTTGTTGGTAATACCACCAATCAGTACCACTTCACTTCCCACCGGCGCAACAATCGATTGCGGTGAGAGCGTCAGCCGGGCATCAGCAGCCCTCCCCATACCGACCGAATCAAAAAATCCGAAAAGCGGGGGATTGGGTGGCGCCGAGGGAGGGGGTGGGACAGCACCTGGAGCGGGCGGAGGAGGCGTAGCGATCGGGGTGATACCATCTACTGTAGGAATATTGACAGCACCCGGAACGCCCATTGTTGCGGGTGGGGGTGTTGTCTGATCATAAAAGCTTCGGCAACCAGAGACCGCAAGAACCAATCCCAGAGGAATCAGGAACCGTCGGGTTCCGAACCATCTTTGCATCTTGTCTGTATGTTTGGTGGCAGCCGACATAATCCGTCAATTCCAGCATGCATCGACAAACGAGTACCAAAATACGTGCGGCATCAGCATCCCCGTACCGCACAGCATCGTAGCCTCGCATAATTGGCCAATTCACGAGGATTCGCTGCAACGAGTCCAAAGCCGACCGCGCTTCAGAATCCTGTTGTGCCTACCCTTGTTCTCACAGTCCAAGGGCGCAAAAGAGAATCCACGCTATACAAAACTACCACGCACGAGGTAGATAGGATGCTTTTTTGCAACATGCGTTGCGTCTCTGAAACTGAGCGAAGCCCTACGATCGTGATAACCGGACTAACCGAACGAACAATGAGGGAGGGTTAACGATCCGAATTTTCATCTCTTGGATGAGCAAAGCGAGCTAACGACAAAAAATCGATTGGCAAGTTGAGTTCTCGATCGAAAATGAGGTCAGTAATGACTTTTGCCAGGGCGGGTGCGAATTTAAAGCCGTGACCCGAGAGACCGGTCACAAAGACCACATGCGGATATTCAGGATATCGATCCACGATAAAGTGCTCGTCGGGAGACCGCGTGTACATACAGACTTGATGATCGGTTACCCGGGTTGAAATATCGGGAACATGTCTGCCCAGGAATGCTCGAATGCGGTTTCGATCCTCTGAATCGACCGACGGATCGAGCAAATCCGGATCCGTCACCTTTTCACCGCCCCGGTGATCAGCAACCTTAATGCCTCGTTGATCCAATTGTGGAAACCCATAAAAATCACCCTGTGGGGTCTCAAAAAAGAATACCGGACTACCCTCCCCATATTTCCCAGAGTCGTTGGCGAACCAGTGTACGTGCTTTCTGACGACCCGCAACTCGATGTCTAGTGCATGCATCAGAGGACTCGACCAACTTCCGGTCGCGATCACTAACCGATCGGCAAAAAAGACTTCGCCACCAGATTCCACACGAACACCCGCCCCATCACTCTGCCACCGCGCCGGTTCCGGATGCACAGCAAGGACTCCTCCAGCGCGTTGTCCGCACTCGAGATAAGCTCGAATCGACTCTTCCACCCGCAAATATCCGGCCTGCTTTTCGAAAAGTCCGACCACTTCTTCTTCTGCCCAAAACCCTGGAAATTTTTTCGCGATATCACGACCGGGAATACGATCTAGGGGCAAGTGGTGTTCTGTGGCGCTCGCCAGAACTCCGGGGATCAAAAAACCGTCGACAGGGCCCACCTGGAGCAGGCCTACCTGATGCAGCAGTTTCTGGTTGGTCTGCTCTTCGAGGTTGATCCACCCCTGATACGCTTCGTGCAGCAGCGGAACATAATCCGGGTGTTCGAAATACGCTTGTCTAATAATCCGTGATTGTCCATGAGAACTTCCTTTGTCGTGGGGCGGTTCGTGTTGATCGATTGCAAGGACACTTGCTCCCGCGGAAGCTAAACCATGAAACGACGCACTGCCGATTGCGCCGCAGCCGATTACGATAACATCAAATGTTCGCATTGCCCTCTCGACAAACTTAGCATTGCTCTTTCACGCGCCAACGAAGATAAGAATCGAGGAAAGGTTGAATTCCACCATCCATGACCGATTGAAAATTACCGATAAGAACATTTGTCCTGGAATCTTTGACTCTTTGATCCGGGTGAAGAAAATAATTTCGGATTTGCGATCCAAAACCGACACGGGCCTGATCTTTGTAGCGAGCGGCCTGTTTTGCCTCTCGCTTATCTTCCTCTAATCGTGCAAGTTGGGCGCGAAGCATTTTATATGCGGTGGACCGATTTTTATGTTGACTACGCTCGTTTTGACACTGCACAACGATTTGAGTCGGCAGATGCGTTAATCGAACTGCACTATCTGTTTTATTGACGTGTTGACCACCGGCACCACTGGCTCGGTACGTATCCACACGGACATCAGCCGGGTTGATCTCAATCTCTGTTTCGTCCGTAATCTCAGGTGACACGTCGACCGAGGCAAAGCTGGTCTGTCGTTTACCTTCCGAATTAAAGGGGCTGATCCTCACCAGTCGATGCATACCCGTTTCACCTTTCAGATAGCCAAAGGCCATCGGCCCCCGAATGGCGAGCGAGGCACTATTAATACCGGCCTCGTCATTGTCTTGCCGGTCTAAAAGTTCAGACGTATATTGATTTTTTTGAGCCCACTGCAAATACATTCGCAAAACCATTTCAGCCCAATCGTTCGCGTCCGTTCCACCATCTCGAGCATTGATCGTGAGAATCGCTCCTGACCCATCGTGAGGACCATCGAGAAGCGACTTGAGTTCAAGATTCTCGAGTGCCTGCTCCATGCTGCCAAGTTCCTGAAGCAGTTCTTCCTCGAGCGAAGCATCCTCCTGAGCCATTTCCAGCAGCGCAGCAAGATCCCCGCCTGCCGCAAGCAATTCAGCCAAAGGTTTAAGGATTGCATTGATGGCTTTCAACTGTGCGACAGTTACCTGCGCCGATTCGGGATTGTCCCAAAAACCGGCTGTTGCCATTTCTTGCTCGATCGATTTAGACGATGAAATCTTGCCAGCATAGTCAAAGAGAGTCTCTTAACTGAACAATTCGCTGCTGTATTTCCTCAACGCGATCTTTGACTTCTTTGTCCATCAACAATCCCCTTTTCCAACAGATTTGTAAGAAATCATTTTAATCGCCACCCCGCGGAAAAGAAGACCATGCCTTCAAGGTCGCTTGTCGGCCTCTGACTCCAACCTTAGACTGAAAATAGCTTGGGAAGTATCTTTAAAAAGATCCGCTACGATAATTGGTTTATTTTCCTTGTTTTGAGTTACGTATGTCCCGAATTGTTCTCGCTATGTCAGGAGGTGTGGATAGCAGCGTAGCTGCTGCACTGCTTTGCCAGGAAGGGCATGAGGTCATCGGTGTGTTCATGCGACACGGCGAGGATTCACCGGTGGCGACACAGTGCAAAACTGGCAAAACTGAAAACGAAAATCAGCTAAAGAATGCCTCCACACTTCCCGTGCTGAACCACAATCCTAGCCACAAACAAGGTTGTTGTACCGCGGCCGATGCCGAGGATGCCCGCCGAGTTGCGGACCGATTGGACATTCCCTTTTATGCTCTCAATCTGGACCGTGAGTTTTCAGCGATTGTTGATTATTTTATTGAAGAGTACACCGTTGGCCGCACTCCTAATCCGTGCGTGATGTGCAATAACTGGATCAAATTCGGCAAGCTTTTTGATTATGCAGATAGTGTGGATGCGGAATTTGTTGCCACCGGTCACTATGCACAATTAATGCCTGATGAGTCAAACCAACGCGCTTTGTTGCGCGGTAATGATTCCCAAAAAGATCAGTCCTATGTTCTATTTGGAATCTCTCGAAATCTCCTGCAGCGAATGATGCTTCCGGTGGGAAAGTATACAAAACCAGAAATTCGCTCGCGGGCAAAAGAGATGGGCATTCTCGTTGCCGAAAAAAAAGATAGCCAGGAAATCTGTTTTGTGCCTTCCGGCAAGCATGATCAGTTCATCCGTGCCCGACGCACTGATCTGAAAACCGCGGGGGAAGTTGTAACCACGCAAGGAGAAGTTGTCGGTGAACATGCGGGAATCGAGGGTTTCACGATCGGACAGCGAAAAGGCTTGGGAATCGCGTTGGGACAGCCGCGCTACGTGGTTCGAATCGATGCAGACACGCAACGTGTGGTCCTGGGAACAAAAGAGGAATTGGCCCGCACGCAACTAACGGCCTCGCAAACGAACTGGCTGATTGACCCTCCTGAAAAACCCCTTCGTTGCGAAGTCCAGATTCGCTACAACAGCGCAAGTGTGCCGGCCGTGGTTTCCGTCCAGGAGGGTCAGAGATTGAGCATTGAATTCGACGATCCTTGCTATGGGGTCGCGCCCGGCCAAGCGGTGGTTTGCTACGAAGGACGCCGTGTTTTAGGTGGCGGTTGGATTGACAGCTAGACTGCCGGACCCTGTTTCAAAGAATCGATCTTTTCTCACAATCGAAAGTCTGGCAGACTCTCGTACGAACCGAAAACCGGGAGATCGTACGATGCGCTCAAATGCTTATCAAACTTTACTATTCGTGACTCTGTTCGGCGGAATGGCAATGATTCCCGTCGCCGGAGGATTCGCTGAGGAGAATGCAGGTACAACCGAGGAAACGACCGCTCCGACCGATCCCTCGCTGGCGCACAAACTCAGTTCGCCCCGGCAAACATTGAAGACTTTTTTTGGTGCTTTTAAGGAGGGCGGTGAACGAAAAAATGCGGCCCTGACCCTCAACCTTTCAAAAACTCCTGCCAATGTCCGCTCCACGGTTGGGATTCATGATGCTTTCCAGCTTAAGGAAGTAATCGACCGCATGGTTTACGTGCAGTATTACCAGGTGCCGGATAACTCGGACAGTAAAACACCATTTCGACTCAGCCAAATTGCTACCAAACTCAAGGGAGCGGCTGAGGATGACGCTTCTCTGATTGAGATTGCACCTGACAAGGATGGCTACTGGCGGTTTACGGCAGACACCGTGAAAGCAATAAGCGACCTTTATGAGCGGTGGAAAAATCGACCCGCTGTCGATGGCGTGATCAAGGTCAAGCCTCCGTTTTTAACCCCCTTCTGGTTTCGACAGCTTTTCCCAACACAACTAACGAACGAGCATTTCTTGCTCGCTGATTATCAGTGGATTTGTCTTCTCGGGCTGATCTTTATCGGCTTCTTTGTTGACCGGTTGACGCGGTTTGTCCTTACTCGATTGGCTCACGGCTGGATGCGTTTTTTCGATAAAAGCAATGAGGCGACTATCGAAAGCAAGCTTTTTCGACCCGTTGGTTTGCTCACCCAAGGATACGTCTGGTACGAGGGTACCAAGTTGCTCGGGCTCCCGGACTTCGCCCTGAGTGTATTGCTCGTCGCACTCCAGATATTTACGGTGATCGCCGCGATCTGGACCGGCTTTTTACTAATCGATGTCGGCCGAATCTATCTATTCCGTCGAACGCGGAAAACGCCGAGTAAATTCGACGATCTGCTGGTCCAACTTGCGTCAAAGTCACTTAAGGTGTTTGTGATTTGCGTGGGGATTCTTACTGCGGCACAAGCATTTGGCCTGCCCATCGCCGGTTTGATTGGGGGCATGGGAATCGGGGGAGCTGCCATCGCTTTAGCATCGAAAGATACCTTCTCCAATATTTTTGGCTCATTCACCGTACTGGCGGATCGTCCGTTTGAAGTCGGAGATTGGGTGATTACAAATCAAGTGGAAGGTAGCGTGGAGTCCGTTGGTTTTCGGAGTACGCGGATTCGTACCTTTTATAATTCGCTGATCACCCTGCCCAATAGTCTGCTTACCACGACCTCGGTTGATAATATGGGTTCCCGGAGATATCGCCGGATCAAAACATTTCTGGGCGTACAGTACGATACAACACCCGAGCAAATGGATGCATTCTGCGAAGGGATTCGTGAACTTATTCGCCGGCACCCCTATACCCGGAAAGACTACTACCACGTTTATTTCAATCAATTCAGCGACAGCAGTTTGAATGTCCTACTTTACTGCTTTCTTGAATGTCCCGATTGGGCCATTGAATTGCGCGAAAGGCATCGACTTTTTAATGACATTTTACGACTGGCACAGAAATTACATGTCGAATTTGCATTTCCCACTCAGACGCTGCATATGTTCAACCACTCGGACGATCCGTTGCCCGAGGAAACACCCATCCCTGACTCAACGAGGGACGGACAACGGCTAGCTGCAGAGATTGCTGGTCCACTCCAGGGTGTACAGGACCGACCAGGGCCGGTATCTTTTTCAGGGCCGAGCAACTTCGGAAATACCCCAGGATAGACATGGCATTGTGGCCCAAACCGTGAATCGGTGGGCAAAAGGGTTGGCATGACGGTCGGCGATACAGATGCAGCCTCGAGAAAAGCAGAATACCAAAGGGTGATAGAAACTGCTGGTTTTTGTCGTTCCCTCGGTGCAACGCTGATTGAGCTTTCTGGTAATGATCGTGCGTCCTTCCTTCACAATCTTTGCACAGCCGACATCCAGGGACTCCAAACGGGAGAGGGTTGCGAACTTTTTTTTCCGGATGTGCAGGGGAAAACAATCGGATACGGATTCGCGTTCGCCCTTAGCAAATCGATTCTTTTATCCTCAGCACCAGATCAGGCTGAAGTGCTGCTCCCGCATTTGGATCGTTACCTCATTCGGGAAGATGTACAGTTGCTGGACCAAAGCAGTGCCTGGCAGCAATGGGCTCTCTGTGGCCCACAGGCAGAATGGTTCTGCCAAGAAAAACTTGGCCTGCAAATCGGGTCACAAAATCTTTCGCACGCGCAGACCACGTATGACGACCGTACCCTTCGCTGTTGCAGAACCGATTTTTTTGGGCTGCCTGGATTCTTCCTACAGATGGAAGCATCCGCCTGCGAATCCCTTGCCACCGCGCTGGCTGCAATGTCTGCCGATTGCGATGCGTCGGTGTTTGAATGCTTACGTATCCAGGCAGGTTCTCCCCTGTTTGGCAGGGATATCACGCCGAAAAACTTGCCGCAAGAGATTGATCGGGATGCCCGAGCTATCAGCTTCAATAAGGGATGCTATCTTGGCCAGGAAACGATAGCCAGGATTGATGCGATTGGGCAAGTCCAACAACTGCTCCGTCGATTGCAATTTTCTACAAGCGATACCTTGCCCCCTGCGGGTAGCCTGCTTGAGGTAGCAGGCAAAAAAGTAGGCCACCTTACGAGCGTCAGTCGTACTCTGGTGGATGGAGGGGTCGTAGCGCTCGGCATGGTGCGAAGAACGCATGCTGAGGCAGGTGCGCAACTTTCCTGTGCCACGGGAATGGCAGAAGTGGTCTAAAACTTTCCACGTGCGGTCTGGCGAACCGCTCTCCATAGGCAGCGGCGAGGCACGCTTACGGTGC
>MDTB01057005.1_pt1 | contig 18554 bp, 19 predicted proteins | sample 811161 | NCBI WGS metagenome assembly MDTB01 (sample SAMN05326650, study PRJNA326480) | marine metagenome | isolation source: seawater | place: Mediterranean Sea | collected 2009
AAGCACACAGGACAAGACAATCCTTTGTGTGGATGTCTTGCCCATGTTGGAACGATGGTATGCCTGTTCATCAATCATTTGACGAACATCGTTGCCCGTTGAATGTCCATCCCTTGCTGTGTCAATCATCATCATCGAATTTGATTTCTCGGGCCCGTTGCATAGCGTCATCATCGGTGAACCAAAATGTGGGCGTGTGACCAAGGTCCTTGTCCCAACGTTGAACGGCACGCGCAAACATTTCACCGTCTGCATACGTTTTGCACCAGTTCAGGAACCATTCCGCCTGTGCTTGCATAGCTTCATCCCCTTCGGACTGGCGACGAAGCATTTCAGCCTGCAGTGCAGTCATCATCATCCAGTTCGGGGTTAATGCATATGTTACGTACGGATTACGTTCCATGTCGACACTGCGCCATTCAGTCCAAAGCGTAAACACTTGATCGTAAAGGTAGCCAATCAGAAGAACGCTCATCATAACGGTGAAGAAAATAGAAAGCAAACCAAGATACGTTGCCGGTATGCCAAAAATCGTGTCGTTGAAGCAAAAAGAATCCGCACATGAAGACTCAAATCGCCAGCGAACATACGGCCAGACAAGCAGCGTAATGGTTGTACCCCACAGAAGCAAACCAACGACTGCTTGGGATTGTTGCATTCGCCAATACTGCCGCATCACCCACTTTCGGAACAAGGAAGGAGAACCATCTTTCGCCATAAGAACAGCCTTGCTAAGAGTTATTGGTTTAAAACAAACCGATGAAGAATCATTGTAGATTGGTTTCAATGCGCCTGCTCGCCAATGTAGGTCAAAACATCTTGAATGACTTGAGCCATAATTCGAATGTTCTCTTGAGTTAAATGAGGTTGCATCGATAAGTCGCAGGCGAATTCTATGTTTGCGATTGTCTCATTGAGTTCATCCTGATGCGCTTTGATGTATTCCCATTGTCGAAAATCACGAGCATTTCGTCGAGCCCCAAAGATTTGCATGGGTATGCCTTCTTGCTTCATCAGGTCAATGAATCGGTCCGCCTCATCTCTTGACAGTCCAACCAAATGGAATTGCATGGTGTCACAAAATGGGTCGACTTCTGGCAGAGGCATCGGAATCTCGATGTTGGGATGATCGTGAATCAGAGAATGAAGAAGTTCCCAGTTGTCAACATGAATCTTCTTGATGGTTGAAAGACGTTCGATTTGTGGTGTAAGCATCGCTGCCGTAACTTCTTGCATTCGCATCGAGTAGCCGGGGACTTGGTTTTGCAGGCGATCCATTAATCCTGCATCAAGGTCGTAGTGCTTCATCCACAGGCGTTCATAAGATCCTGCATACAGTACGGCTCTTGCAGCGTGTTCATCGTTGTCTGTAATGAAAATACCGCCTTCTCCTGCCGAGAGAGCTTTCGAAGACTGTGTCGAAAAACAGCCAATTTCGCCAAATGTGCCAAGGAGTTTGTTGTTCCAAAGTGTGGCGTAGGCGTGTGCACAGTCCTCAATCAAAATGAGCCCATGTTTTTCTACAACTTTCATTATTGCATCCATGTCTGGAACGTGTCCTCGCATGTAGGACATCAGCAAGACCTTGGCTCCTGTTTCGGTTGCTTTCTTGTCCAAGTCATTCGGATCCATAGCCCACTCTCGATTGCTTTCAATGAGAACTGGGACTGCACGTGCATGCTCGATTACGCTTGGAACCGCATGGAATGTGAAAGCGTTGGTCAACACCGTATCACCTGGTTGGACACCAACAATGTTCAGAGCAATGAACATTGCAGAGCCGCATGAGTTTGTGCCAACTGCGTGCTTAACGCCCATGTACTGGGCAAAGTCGTGTTCAAAGGATGCAGTAAGCGAGTCTTCTTTCGATTTCGGTTGGTAACGATACATTACGCCTGCATTCATTGCCTTCACTGCCAAATCAATGCCAGTTTGTGGAATGGGTTTGAACGCCTTGTTGTCAAAATCAACAATGCTTTCGCCGCCTTCAACAACTAGCCTTCGCTGTTGATTTGGTGCTTCCAGAATAACCCCTCCGTAATTTCCTCAGGCCCGATGGTTTTGAATGTATCGAAATTTAGTGTTCAGTGTTTGACCACAATGCACCACCAAGCTTCTCCCATTCAATGGACTGTGGATGGCAGGAGTTGTGGTAATTGGTATACTCCCCGAAATACCATTTTCCATCGGCCAAAAAGAGATCCACGCGTGAATAATCAATGTCTTCAGCCAAACGTTCCGCAATATGGACGAGTTCATCGATGCCATCTTTTCCGAGAATGGAAACAATCTCATCCGGTGTATGCTCTTCGCTCCATCGTCCGTTTGTTTGTTGAATGCGTTGCCCATCAAGTGAGTAAATGGATTGAGAATGAGAAGTCATACGCCCCGTATCGTATTGGATGAATCCTGCCTTTCCATGAAAAACATGGACTTTCCAATCGTTGGGTAACGCATTGTTGTCGGTGAGCAGTTCTTCAATCATCACGCCTCGGGGTTTGATGTTCGCAGCCCCCCACTCGAGGGGAACAGGGAATGCTTGTCGCAAGCACCAGCGGAGTGAACGCTCAATTCGCCACTTCGGCCAAGGTTTGCCATTCTGGTCACGCCAGTTTCGAATTACACGATATCGATTATCTGTTCTTGAAAAAATACGAAATTTTCGAGGAATGTTTGCGAGTGGTTCTGGTCCGTTGTCCAGGATAAATAATGCATCACCCGACCAGTGGTTGGTCTTGATGACGCAACGTTCAGGTAAATTATCCCAATCGATTTCAACCTCCTCAGACCAGTGATACAGTTCAGTCAGGTGACATACGTTTTTTGTGAGCACAAGTTCTCTTGATCGATATTTGTCTTCCATGATTGGAAGGAGAGGGTTGCGGTCTTCGACACATCGTTTGAGTTGGAGTTGGCTGTAATAGCCTGCTTTTGATTCATCAAAAGCATGCCACGGATGAACTCCGCCTGGAAGTAACTTGGCTACGAAATTCCCGGTTGAACCACCTTTCATTCCAATGACCTCCGCATGTCGTCGTAGGTCAATTCAAGCGCATCTTGAAACGCCGTTTTCGGAGACCAACCAAGGGTTTCTTGATAGCGTAGGTCGAGACATCGGCGTAAACGGCCAACCGGTTTGCTCAAATCGTGTTCAAATTCCCCTGAGTATCCAATTACCTTCGCCATATGCTTGTGCATTGCATTGACGCTAATCTCTAGGCCTGAACCTACGTTCATCACTCCTGGTAATTCTTCAAAATTGTCAATTGCAAAACATATGAAATCTGCTAAATCAGGCGCATAGAGGAATTCTCGCTTAGCCGTACCATCGCCCCAAATTGTAACTTGAGCATCATCGTTCTGCTTTGCCTGATGCATTCTGTGCAGGATTGCGGGAAGCATGTGGCCCGTTTCGAGTGAAAAATTGTCGTATGGGCCAAAGAGATTGCAGGGAAGAATCGTCTTAAATGACACACTGTGCTGTTCGTTTGCCATCTCGCATGCTCGGTAGACAACGTATTTCGACAATGCGTATCCTTCAATCGGACCTTCAAGCGGGCCATCTCCAATCGAAGATTCTGAGAGTGGTTGAGGTGCTTCGTTTGGATAAACAGTTGCACTACCAACATTGATCATGTTCGCTACTCCATGCTTTACACATGCTCGAATAAGGTTTAATCCCATGGATATATTTTGGTCAAGCGAGTGATGTTTGATGGTTTTACTCGAGGCAATTCCTGCAACGAACGCTGCGCAATGGACGACAAAATTCGGTAGATTGGACTCAATGTACTCTGACGTTGCATAAGCATCTGAAAGGTCAAGTTCATGCCGAGAGGGCGTTAGAACGCTGTGTCCCTTGTTTTTGAGCATTGGAACAAGATGCTGGCCAAGCATTCCTGAAGCTCCGGTCACAAGGATGGTGGCCATATGCAATCCCACTCGCTCAGGCTTAAAGAGGAATTTCCTTGCAAGCATCGACAGCGTATATCCAATTCAGGGGGTTCAACTTTGAGCAAGACTTTTTTTAGTTTGTTCAGATGCAAAAATCGAGGAGTAACTTGGGATGAGGACTGCATTATTCACTGCAAGTTACAATCGACCCGACTTGTTTCTCGAGGTCCTCAAAGGCCTTGAACAGAACGAAGATGATTTGGAAAACATCGATGTTTACCACTACATCGACGGAGGAGCCGAATCCAAACAACAGGAACTTCTTGCTCACATCAAAGAATCAAAATTAGAACATCAAGAGATTATTTTGCGCGAAGAAAATTATGGAGTTGGTCGAAATCTCATTGGTGCTCGCAGAGATTTGTACGATAAATTGGGCTATGACCGCGTGATTCTCGTGGAAGATGATCTAGTTCCCGGCCCTAATTTCATCAAAACAAGTCTCAACCTTGCAGATTGGGCAAGACAGTACGACGACATTGGCATGACCCAGGTTTGGAATTTGCCAAAGGAAAATGTGACTGAAAATCACCTTCATCTTGTCGAAGCAACGCATACGCATTCGGTCACCTATTGCATGGATGTTGAAGTTTGGAATGAAATCAAAGAGACCCTCTATGATTATGAAGCCAAATATTTGACAGGAGTCTCCTATCAAAAGAAAAAATGGAGAGCGATTCGAAGGAAGTTCATGAAACCTCGATACGTTACGCAGCGTCCAACGCGTCAAGGGAAACTTCTGTTACCGCAGGGTTACGAATACCCTCCCCCGTTCGGGCCTCGGTTGAAACGGACAGTCCCTACCTCACAGGATGCAATTACCTCGCTAGCACTTTGGCAAAAGGGATTTGCTCGTATTGCGACCCTTGCACCAAGGGCGCGTCTGAAAGGGGAATTTGGAGTTCACTGCACTCCTGAAATTTTTGAAAATCTTGGCCTTAACAATCAAGGAGAATATGTCTGGGAGCAGAGCGTTCCCACCGAATTTGCATTAGCATGAAAGCGCCACACTCTTCAATATCGAGTGTTTGGGATGGTTATGGCTGACGATGTCCTCGAAGCAGAGATCTTCGATTCGTCAGCGGACCGAAACAAAAACCAACTCAACATCTCGCTTTATGCTACGGCAGCATTTTGTGTTGTCTTCTTGTTCCTATCAATGTCGTTCGGTAACGCACTATCGGGAGAAAATGATGTAGAGGGCGTCTATGATTGGTGGGATGTACCACTTAATCAGCGTTACATGATGGATTTGCCCATGGAAACCATGCGAGCCCAACTCCCAGAGAACGGCACCTACGGTGTTCTACCGTACACAGAACATTTCATCTCAGTGGATTTACCAGCCTCAGAGCAAGATGTAGGTTACCCTGACGATGCAAAAATGCACGTTGCTTTGTGGTTGCCTGATGTTGAAGATGGGGTCAAAGTGCCTGTGATTATGACCATCCACCCATACTATGACTTCGGCGGTGAAGGTATGCCAGGCGTCGGTGCCGATTCAAATCCAAACACAATCCCAGATGGAGGTGTTGGTCAGTGGGTGTACGATACATTTGTTCCGCATGGATACGCATTGGCCCAGGCGAGTACGTTTGGAACCGGGCAGTCCACGCACTGTCAAGATGTCAAAGGCCTTGGTGAGCAGGTGGGTATTCAGGCTGTTGTTGATTGGTTGGGGCAACAAAATTGGTCGAACGGAAATGTTGGCTTAATGGGTAAATCCTACGCTGGAACAACCAATTGGGAAGCGGCTCAACAACCGAGTGAACATCTAAAGACAATCGTCCCAATTTCGGGATCGATTGGTGTTCAAGAAATGTTCTATCGAAATGGATCATCTGAAGCACGGGCAATGGGGTACGACGCCGCATATCAAGCGGCTACATCGGATTTAACAACCGACGATTTACGTGTTTGTTCAGATGATTTAGTTGGCCCACTCAACCCGTGGTCTACCTATGCCTTCGCTGAGTTCGGTGGTGCTGAATGGAACGACTACTGGGATGAACGCCGCCACCTTCCCGACGTCTTGGAAAATTATCAGGGAAGCGTGTATCTTGTGTGGGGGCTTCAAGATTGGAACGTCGATCCTTACCATGCCTTCCCAACCTACCAATTAATGCGAGATGCTGGAATTAACGCGCGAGCCATCGCTGGCCAGTGGGCTCACAATTATCCTGACCAACCTGACCGACATAGTGAACTCGGCAGTGGTTATGGAGGTGAGGCCTATCCAAACATGAGCCGCATGGATTGGGCCGTTGAATTGTTTGGATGGTTCCAATACTATCTCAAGGACGTCGGTGAAGAGCCCGAGCCAATGGTACAGATTCAAACTCATGACGGGCAATGGCACGTGGAAGAAACATGGCCGCCAGAGGACATGATGTGGCAGCTTGAGTCCATCGGGACCGAGTGGAGTGGCAGTGGAGTTGTAAATGGATTGGGTGGTTCTGTGACGCTAGCAAGTGAAGTTTACGAGAATGGTTTGCATATCTCTGGCCTTCCAACATTGCACCTTGATGTCTCGACACAAGCCTGCAACGGGGGACAGATTTTCGCAACACTGTACGATGATACACTCGATCTTCGACTTGGACACGCAACAATGGACTTACGCTATCGAGACGGAGGATACAATGCGAATCCAGCCGCTCCATTTTCTTCATACACCATGCTGATCGAATTCAACCCGCTCGATGTTATCGTTCCAGCAGGAAACTCACTACGAATCGAGTTGACTGAGAATGGAGAAGATTACCTTCCAGGGCCATGTGCAACCAATCCGCTTGGTGGACTTTCCATTGATGGAGGTACAATCGGGTTACCTCTAATTGATCGTCCTCCCAATCATGAGGCATGGTTCCTCGCACCACCTTGGTGGGAACAACAAGATATCCCAGAATGAGGTGCATTCATGCGCGTGCTGGCCTTTGAGGACCATTACGACATTGAATCTATACTGACAGCCGGCGGTGTCAAAGTCAGCGAACTTGTCATCAAACAATACTGGAACTCAAATGAGGCCCTCAATCACATCCAGGGGTTCACTCCCGATGTGTTGTTATTGGACCACTACATGCCTCCGGAAACCGGTCTTCAGGTGTTGGAATCCTTGCTATCCTCCGACGTTAATCGACCGCAAACCATTATTGCCATGTCGAGCGAAACGAGTAGAAACAAAGACATGGTTCTGCTCGGTGCAGATCTTGGCGTTGTGAAGTTTCAACTTGCAGACTTAGAAATCTGGCCGAAGTAGTTGAAACTCAATCCTCATCGTAAGGTTGCCAGTCGGTTTGACCGTCTTCACGGTACCACCAGTAACCGTCATCGTCTTGGAACCATTCGGTTCCATCCTCATCAATGGAATAGTTTTCATCGTCCTCAAAGGATTCTTCTTCCGCTTCTTCAACTGAGGTTGGCTCAGAAAGACCGGATTCTTGAGAGATCATTGACTTGACATTTTCCAAATCATCTTCTTCATCCGCAAAGACCCGATTTTCAGTTCGGATTGTGGCCTGATGGTCGCCTGCTTGGATTGCTTCATCCGAATCCGCATAGAAATCATCACTCATGCGAGCCTTGAATTCATCAAACTCATTGCGACCAAAGCTCCCCGTGAATTCCTTTCCAGAGGACATCATCAGCTCGTCCAAGTTCTTTCTCTTACCGAGTTTTAGTTCAGGTGCATCGGGAGCGTCGTTTGCATAGAACGCATCCTCTTCAGCAAATTTTGGGAATGAACGAGCTTTTGGATCTGCCTCTTCGATTGCTTCGATGACAAGATCGTGTTCATCTTCATCAATCTCCTCTTCCTCGTAAGCAGTTCCAACCACGTCAACCAATTTTTTGAGTGCTTTTGCGAGTTTCCGCTCATCATCAGCATGCTCGTTTGCAAGTTTCTCAACTTGCTTGAGAAGGCGTTCGTATGGCGTTCCGGTGAGAGCGCCGATGAATCGGCTAAACCCACCTCGCTTCTTCTTCGCCATGCGGTGCGCTTGGTCTCCTGTGTTTTCAAGGATTCTCCTTCAACCGCCCCTTCATGAAGGATGATGCAGTGGCATTGTTGTGGTCGAGTCTTGGTTGGTTGAAGCGATGCGTTCATACAACGCTGAATCGTATTCGATGCGGCATGCCTATGCAGCACAATTGCATATACCAGGCCCTCTTTTTCGAGATCTCGTTATCTGGGCCCTTCAATCGCTTCCTGATGAAATTCTTGTGGGCTTAGACGTGAATGCCGACAGAAAGAACATCGAAGAAGTCGAGTCTGCGTTCGAAGGGCAGGAATGTGTTTCAAATCTATTCGGAGGTCAAGGTTACGTCGTCAAAGAAGCGCACGTCGTTAATCGCGGAGATTCCTATTCAGTTCATCACCTTCCTGAAGAGTGGACCGATGATTTGTTCTCCGGACAGCGCGGTTCAAGAGCAGGCCGTTTCACACATTGGCTGCATACACATCCGAATGCACCTGCGATTCCGAGTGGAGCAGACACAGACGCTGCACAAGAAACAACCGGGGTTGATATGATTCTTGGATTGCGATTCTCACCAGAAGGCCCACTCCCATGGTTCGATGATGTTGATGGTACACGCCGAAGTCTTGGTACAGACCATGCAGTGAAAACAAAACGCTCATGGTTTTCTCAAAAACAGCTTCCAATTCTTGGTATTGCTCCTACCGGTCATGCAATTCACGATATTCAACTGATTGCCTTCCACAAATCAGGACTCGGTGTTAATGTCCTTCTCATTGATGAGAGTGGTTACCCATACGGCTGGGATGACTTGATTCAAGCATCGAGTTGATCATGAATTCGTTCAAGTCGCTCAGGATTAACGCCCAAGTCACCTAGACCCAAGCGTGACTCGGAATGAAGTTCAATTCTTACAGTATTCTGACCAACTATTTCGATGGAAATGAGCACGTCATCAGGAAACAACCAGAAGGATGTATGCTCAACAAAATGAAGATAATATCCTGAATCTGTCTCCTCTTCTGCTAAAACATCACAATTGCAATCGGTTACGTACGCTGAGAGGTCTGAGCGAACATCTTCCATAGAACGCTCAAGAATGGTAGGTAAAGATTCCATGCGATAATCCATGCCTCCACCAAGATGAGCGCAGTTTGCACTGGTCTCCGAACAGGTTTCCATTGAGGCGATTGGCTCATCTTGAGCAGCAACAAAAATCCATCCTTGAACAAACAACCAAGGCGATGCCAAGAGAACAACGAGAAGGATGGCTTTCGTCAACTTTGGATTCATACAAAAACCCGATTATGGTCTACCATTCTCATCCCAGCCTCTTATTGCGTAGTATTCCTGCATGCAGGCTTTCTCGTCTTGTTCATCGACAAACGATACCATGCCTGCTGCTACCCCCGCAGGTATTGGTTCATTGCGTAACCGCCATGAGAGTAAATCAGCCTGCATTGGCTCAACACCCAATCGATTCCAATGCTCAACGTTCCAAGTTCGAGCAAGATTCCACTGTTGACTTGCTCGTTGCATTAAATCATCCCATGTTGCATCGTCACCAGTAATTGCATTCCAGGCATCGACCATCACTGCATTTGGGGTTGCCCCTTTGGCGAAGGCACACAAGATCATTGAATCTCGAATAACGATGCTTTCTTGGCTCTCAACCAGCTCTTTCATAAGATCTAGCGCTGATTCGTTTGGCAAACCCGTCGGTTGCCTGTAACCTGCTCGCATGTGGGAAGCACCAACATTTGCGGTCATGTATGCCATTGCGTTCCCTCGCTTTCCCCGGGGGTCCCATGCGGGTAGATCAAGGCCTTTGCAGTGCGCAGTCAGACGCGTTGCTGGATGACCCGTCACACGTTCAACGTGTTCTGCAAAAACAACGGCGCCGCTGGTAAGTGTCGAGAACAAATTGGATGTTCCAGGCTTTGCGTTTGCTAACATTGCAAGAGCAAGGGGTGGCAATTCTGGAACCCCAAATTGCCACGGAACCACATCACCTTGTTTGTATCGACCAAAATCGAATGGGGCATGGAAATGATCTGCCCATGCTTCGGGAAGCCATCCGTGTTCGACCAACTCGCAAACTATGGATAGGGCAGCGCCACCTGAAATTGTGTCAATTCCAAGCAGGTTGCAAGCATCGTTTCCGTCCATAACATCAAGCGAGCTGGTGAGTCCGAGGTTTGCACCCAACATTGCGAGTGTTTCGTACTCAGGGCGATCGACTCGATCGATGTGAACAGGGCGCTTCCGAATTTTCTCGCCATTGATTGTCGGTCGATCGGCAGCTTCGCAAGCAATCGGACAGGGTGCGCAACAAGCGGATTGTTTCGCTTCCGGAAGAGATTCGTGCCAGTGCTCGCCAGAGAGTTCGTGAGCGTCGAGTTCAGTTGTAATGCTAACAGGATTTCCTTTGGAGGGAACGACGCCACCTTGTCCTCCACTGACCTTCAATTCAGAGAAATCAGGAATCGTTGCATTTGTTGAACTGTAATTCGCTGTCGGCATTCGACCATTTTCTGATGCATAGATTGGACCTCTGCTGGTCCCAAATGAGTAGAAGGGGTCGCCTGACCGTCTCCTTAACCCCATTTCTTGTCGTTGCACTTTGACAGCGGATTTCAGCGTTGCTTCATTGGCAAATCGAACCGTCTCTTTTGTGGTCGATTTTACAGTAACAGCTTTCAGATTTTTGAATCCGAAAGCTGCTCCGGTTCCACCACGTCCTGCTGCACGACGACCTGCAGTCAACGGGCTTGCGATTCGAACTCCGCTTTCGCCCGCAGGTCCAATGGAGAGGCAGTCGCCCTTTCCTTCCAAGGTTTGTTCAACTTGCCAGGTTGTCATACCTTTCAATTCCTGAGCATCATGCAATTTAGCGTGACCGTCAACAACTTCGAGTCGGCAGAGATTCTCGGATGCTCCAGTAATGAACAGGCCATCCCATCCTGCTTGACGCAGGGTGTGGCCGATGTTCCCTCCGATGTAGGTATCGATGTAGAGATCGGTTAAGGGTGAGCGAGCAACAACGACCGCTCGGCCTGAGGAACCGACTGTACTGGCTTGGTATGGACCAGTCATGAACAGCAGAGGGTTTGTGGGATGTCGCGCTGCATCAACTCGATCGGCGACCGGGTGCTTCAATTTCATAGCAGCATCGTAATCGGTTGTATCCCACTCGACCAAAAGTCGGGTTGCAAGGCCCTTCCCTCCCATTGATTCAATCAACCAATCATGTGGGATATCCTTGGATTCCGTCGTCCCCCGAGTCAAATCAACCCAGAGAACCCGACCAGGGAATCCATCAAATCGCCAATCAAGAAGTATGCTTTTCACCCCATCGTTCGAATCCATTGTTCGTCTTGCAATTCATAGATCATCGGGACGCCGGTGGGAACTTCCAATGCAAGAACTTCTTCTTTGCTCAATCCCTCAAGATGCATAATAATGCTTCGTAGAGAATTTCCATGTGCTGCAATGAAGAGGTTTTTTCCTTCATCAAATGCTGGAAGTAAGGTTGATTGAAGGTAGGGAATCGTTCGAGCAGCAGTTAATTCAAGGCTCTCTCCGTTAGGAGGAGGTGTGTCGTAGGAACGACGCCAAATTTTGACCTGCTCATCACCGAACTTTTCCCGAGTCGCTTGTTTGTTCATGCCTTGAAGGTCACCGTACATGCGTTCATTCAACTGCCACGAAACATACACAGGGAGAATGTTTGAGACATCCGAACCTGCATTCATTTGCGACCATTCAACCATTTTTCGCTCATCATCACTCATCACTTCGCCAGAATCTGAATACTGGAAAACAGGCGTCTTTCCGCTGTTGTGTTGACTCAACGCCAGCATTGCTGTCATTTGCGCTCGAATGAGTGTGGAGGTGTGAACCTCATCGATTTGTACATCAGCGAGTTTCTGACCACCAGCAAGTGCTTCATCGATCCCCACCTGCGTCAAAGGAACATCAACCCAACCCGTAAACAGGTTCGCAGCATTCCACATTGACTGCCCATGCCGCATCAGAATCAATGACGCCATGTTCACCCGATACGCTGGTGGTGCATCAAGGCTACGACAACAAAGGAACAACTTTATGGAAAAAGAAACAGAGAACCTCCATGAACTTCGATGTTGACCAATGGAATGAAATTCGGACGCATTTCGAAAAAATGTTTGATGGGTTAGGAAGCATAGAGACTTCTAAAGATATCCTCTCGTATTCGTCAATTGAACCGCATGTACCCACTGGAATCAAGTTGTCGAGAGATGGTAAAATGGCAGCAAACATGCCACTGCATAACCTTGATTCAACTTTTCAACGTGTTAAATTCGATGAACGACTTGAAGAGTTAACCCTCATTGGAGAGGGGTTTAACTACACGTACAGAATTCCAAGTGAATTGCTTTCACTCAGACAATCTTAGCATCAATAGACCAATTGAACATCCGAAGCAGCACTTAATTCGATGACGCCAGGGGGGCCACTCCATGTCATCCAATCCGAGTAACCCTCGAGGAGCATTTCATCAGCATTCTCTTTCGTGACACCGTTCGCTGCTTGCGAACCTGTTGAACAGTAAACCTTGGAGGCTCCTGAGGTGATGGTATTCATCATATCGTAAATCATACCGTCCGGAATCGATCCTTTCTCATTTACGGATTCAATGTATGCAGAATGGAGCATTTTGACACCGTCTGCTGCAAAGAACACGTCAACCTCATGACCGTCCCTGATCGCTTGCGCAGCACAGGCTATGCCGACAACGCACTTGCGTTGGTCAACGTCTGGGTTTGTTACAATTTTGATGAAGAACTTTTTACTCATGTTGCATCCTATTCAAACACAGTATTTGAGCAATTGTGAATGTCTCAATAACGAACCCATTCACCTGTTTCTTGATCACGCCAGAACCAATCGCCACTTTCTTCTGGATGCTCCAGCCATTCATAGCCTTCCTCATCAAGGACGCCTTGTAGATTGGTATCCACCATGACTTTCCTCGCAGGAAGTTTGCTAATTGCTTTGGATGAGTAATCTGAAAACTGTGAATATTCTTCATCGTCCATGAAGTAATCGTCTTCTTCATCCCAGTCATCCTCTTCTTCGTAAGCAAAGGCCTCCATTCCCCCAGTGAGTCGGCCTCCAACAAAGATTAACGGGGAGCTGAGGAGTGTTAGATACAACCCTTTGGATAACTTGTACCTTTCCTCAGCAGCGCTTATGTCTGCGTTCATATCAGGCATCAATACATACCAGACAATCGGTCCAGTAAAGAGAATCACGGATGAAACCCAACTGAGTAGTTTGAGCACACCACCTGGTATGTAACCAAAAACGCCCACAACAGAAAGTAGGATGGTTAATCCAAGAAACCCAAGTCCTGTAGAAATAATTGCATCTGCAATTGAGCCTGCTGAGTCAATTTCACAAATTGAGATGTCATTGTCTTCTTTTGCAGTATCACAGTCCACGGGTCCACCTCGCTCTTCCAGCAAAACGGGGTGATCCAATATTTCAAATTCTAAATTCCCTTCAATTGGAAAACAATCACGGTCATCACACATTTGCCCATTCGCTGAAATCATCCCTTCCTGTAAACCATAATCGTTCTTATTCGTAACTTCCACTGTCCACCAAAAATCACCGTCAAAATATTCCTCGGTATCATCAGAAGAATACGTCATCCATGTGATGTCGTCTTGCATATCAAAAGCAAGGTAACCCCCTACTGAGAGAAAAATCACCCCTAGAAGAAATGCTTGAAGATTGACAGTTTCCACAAGTTACCCTGGACATGTCGGCTTGATACCTTTTGCGTTCGGTAATGTTACAGATCATTCGCCACGTTTGAGATAATCCTCACCGTAATACGCCCACTGCTCCATGGTCCATCCGGCTGGTAATCCCTCAGGAGGAAGAGGCGGCCCGCTTGGAAGTGGTTGAGGAATTGGTGGTGCTGTGAAACCAAACTCTTGCTCCACTGCGGTCTTCTTTCGCAGGATTCCTACCATGAGCAGTACAAGAACAAGGAGTCCAATTCCAAGACCAATGAGTGTGAAGCTATCACCCTCAGCAGACTGATTTGAAGCAAGATGTTTTGAAGAATCGTTTGGATAAGCATCGGTTTGGTCCGACCATCCATCACCATCGGAATCCAAACATCCAACGAAGTCCTCTACAGATGTACCAAACGTTTCTGGACAATCATCAGAGAGGTTTGTCCCCTGTTGGTCAGCGTATCCATCTCCATCCATATCCGACCAGAATCGAGCATCGTTGACGTATGCGTCGGAACGGTCTTCCCACCCGTCTCCATCCGTATCAGGACAGCCATATCGATCGACTGAAGAAAGACCGTAAATTTCTGAGCAACTGTCTGGTGTTACTCCTTGCGGATTATCACCGTAGCCGTCACCATCTGCGTCACTGTGCTGCGTTGGTTCTTGGGGTAAGTCATCGTTCAGATCCGACCATCCATCAGCGTCGGAATCCTCACACCCAAAAAAGTCCTCTGTTGATGTACCTGGAACACCGAGGCAGTCATCTCCTTGATATCCATCAACAGCGTCTCCAAAGCCGTCACCATCTTCATCGGAATGTTGCGAGTCTTCATTCGGGAAGGCATCGTTGAGGTCCGACCAACCATCTCCATCCGCATCTTGGCAACCGAACGAGTCTTCGGTTGAATCGCCTGCAACATCCGTGCAAGCATCACCTTCGAATCCGTCAAGATTGTCTCCAAAACCATCGTTATCTGAATCTATCCATTGTGTTGACTCTGCTGGGAACACATCGATGGAATCACTGTACCCGTCCGAATCGTAATCACTACACCCAAGTTGAGATCCCATGGAACTTGACCCAGAACTCATTGGACAATCATCAACATCATCGGTGAATCCATCGTTGTCATCGTCCATGTCTTCAGTCGCATCCTCGCACCCGTCTCCATCGACATCGTTTTGATTGTTTGAGAAGAAGCCAAGAGAGCTTTGTGGACACAAATCCAGACTCGCTGTCGATGGTGCACAAGCCCAAGAACTGCTTAGCTCATTTGCATCGCAAATACGGTCATTGTCATCATCAACATCTTCCATAGAGTCTTGACAGCCGTCACCATCGTAGTCGGTTGAGAGTGAGGACGTCCACCCTAAGTCACCAATCGGGCAAAGATCTGAGCCATCGCTGATACCGTCGTTATCATCATCCAAATCTTCTGTAGCATCGAAACACCCATCTCCATCATGGTCATTTGAGAGTGATGATGTCCAAGCAAGCTGCCCTTGAGCGCATTGATCGTTCACATCGACGATCGAATCATTGTCATCATCAGCATCACAGACATCGCCCATCGAATCGTTGTCATAGTTGGCTTGAAGTGGATTTGCGATGCTTGGACAATTGTCAACTTCATCCCCAACACCATCGCCGTCTTCATCGGTGTATGGATCGATTCGTACAGCCTTATCTTGACCGTTATCAACGTAGTAAAGGTGCCCGTTTGGTCCGACTTCTAACCCCATAATTGAGGTAGCAGTTGTTTGAATTTTGTCGAGTTGAACAGCGCTTTTTCCATTGGAAGCAAGTTCGTATGCAACGATTTTGCCGTTCCCATTTTCCGAGACAAAGAGTTGTCCATCAGCAAGCGCAATACCAGAAGGTAGGTTTAAGCCAGTTGCTAAGATTCCCCATTCCACACCACCTATACGAGAATATTCAGCCAACGGCTCAAGTCGTGACGCATCGTCCATGATGTTGGTTGATGTGGTCGTTGGGTCGTCTGTATTGACCCAAACGACGCGATTTGCGCCAGCATCTGCGATGTAGAGGATTCCGTTTGATTTGTCCATGACCATGTGGCTCGGTGTTCCATAGGAATGCGTAAGTTGAACGTCGGAGTATCTACGAACGACACCGTCTGAGTGATCGTGCTCACCAGTATCATGATCTTCTTGGAAGTCATAACGAACAAGTTCACCGTAATACCCATCGTTGTACCAGTAAACGTTGTCATAGTCATGAGCGATTCCAACACCGTACGGTGACTCGTGGAGCATATCGATGTGACTACCAAGCAAGCCGTTGCCAGTGTTTTGGTTTTCAATGGCAAAGTGGTTCAAGGACGAAGGCCACAACGCCGGCCCCATGAAATTATTTGGATTTCCTTGGCCGTTGTAGGTATTCCTTGATTCCTGTGCTGAACCCCATTGATAGTCAAATTCAGGGTGATAGGCGCCGAATGAAATTGCACTCACCTCTTCCAAGAAGTGATTCCTGTTTGAATCGGCTCGGTTCTGCGAAGTTTGGTTTTCTAGCCCAGTGTTCTCAACAATGGTTATTGTGTCTGTCGCTCGATTTGCTATCCACAATTCATTTGCACGACCTGGATGAAATTCCAAGTCTCGAGGATCGTTGAGGTAATCCGATGAGTCAGCAATGGTAACTTCATCAAAGCCAACACCGAATTGCTCCACAATCTCTGTTTCTTTTGCTTCCGAAGCATACGACGGAATCGAAAAGAGAAGCAACAAAATGGTTAGGACGATGACCTGTCTCCTCAGCATGAACCAACCTGAATTTTCACACATATCATATCTTGCCAAAGCGGTGCAGCACTGTTTGGCCTTCGTCCGTTCCGACCTTCATTCAGATTCATCTGTTGGATTGTCATGAAGACTAAGCCGGAGAACACATGCTGCAAGTGCTGCTGACAGGATAAAGAGTGCCGCTCCTGTGTATCCTGGAATTCCGATTCCGACGCGAATTATAACTGTGGAGAGAATAAAACCGGTGTTTCGTGCAAGTTGAGGGAAATCGGTGATATGGCGATAGGATGCGAGCAGTATGACAATGTCAGAGACGATTAACCAGGTGAAGAAATCGGAGAAAAAGACAGTTCGACTCAGCCCAGTATCACCGTCAACGACACCTGTTAGCCAAGTTGTGAAAGAGTACAATGCCACGAATATGTAGACGACTGCCAAACCACTGGCAAGGTGCTTCTTTTGTTGCACGAATGCCCGAACCGATTCACCTTGTTGACTGGGTTTCTTCGCTACAGAGGTTTGGTGTCGAAAATACAACGCAGTCCCAAACAGGATAACGAACGCCACAGCCTCCATGGCGATGAATGCAACATCAGCGTCAATGGAGACGTTGTCTGCGTCCCCAATGTCGGCAAGATTCTTGAAAATATCTCGAACGACAAGGAGTGTTACAACCTCGAATTGTTTTCCAATCGAATTGGAGAAAGATTCAGGAATTGCCCGTATCAATTCGTAAACTTCGTAGGCCAGGATAATGGAAAATGGAGTGTAAAGTGCATCGAGATAAGAATCTATGAAGGAGTCCAAATTTGAGGATTCAATAAAACTTAGATCATACAATACGCAGAACAACAGGTGCAAAAGGAAGCCCAAAATTGCGAAATTAATCGCCATACGTCGCAAGAATGCATCGGTTGATGAACCAAGCATTCGCTCGTAAACTGTCGTAGTGTTCACGCTCCAAAAACCGACGTGTAGCGTAAATAGGGTTGTTCTCGTGCAAGGAATACCCAATATACTCTATGTATACTATCAAGACAAGTTTCGATTTGTGGATATCGAGGGTGAAATCATGGGAATTGCTGATAGCCAGTTGTGGAGAATGGACGAGCCGAGTTACAATCGAACATGGGAGGAAATCGAAAACCTCCTCTTTTCAGCCATCAATGAGATGAACGCCCAAAAAGCAAAATTCGAACTTCGTAAAACTACGGGTCCGAAAGAAGCAAAATATCGCGCCCTCATGAAGTACCAACGTGCTAAGGGCATTGTTGACACATTGCGCTGGACCATTGGTACACGTGGTCAGCGATCACCTCTCAAAGAGGGATTAGGGGACTAGCGTATCTCGACCACGTTGTACTTCAATGGGTCAAAACATCAACTGAGGTGGTTGCCAAACTGGGTTCTCACACTTGATATTTTGTCCAAGGCCCGCCTGTTTCGGGTCGTGTGTACCATGTCTCTGATCCGGCGGGATATTCCAACCACTCGTAACCCTCTTTCAGTACACCCCTCGCATCGCTCGGTGGCTCATCATCAAATGCGTCATCAAAAGTATCGAACACCTTACCCTCATCAAAATCGTCAATGGCTTTAATTCCGGTTCCACCAGGACGTGATAAGATAGCTAGAAGCATTCCAATTGTCATTGTTGCCAAGGAACCGATTTGGATGTTTTTGTAAACGTCGCAGCTGCCGGTGTCGTTCAGAATGCATTCGAGACGCAAATCTCCAGAAAATGAGAAGAATGGTATAGAAAGGACAATTAAGAACAAACCAAGTGAAAAACGCAAGTCTCGCATGATTCTTTGATTGCCCCTATGTAATTGAGCCTATCTATGGGTATAGTCCTACTCTGCTTTCCGCCTCGAGATTTTCTCTGCGAAATCGCTAGAATAATATATCCTTAGATTAAGAATCGGTCATGGGAGATGTTGGCGCACCTCTCGAATATTATTCTCGTACGCTCGGACATTTCATCGGATATTGGCACATGCTTGCTCTTTTCAGCATCTTGTCCGGGATCTTTTTGTTGTTTCTTGCCTACCTTATTCTG
>MDTB01184215.1_pt1 | contig 18554 bp, 19 predicted proteins | sample 811161 | NCBI WGS metagenome assembly MDTB01 (sample SAMN05326650, study PRJNA326480) | marine metagenome | isolation source: seawater | place: Mediterranean Sea | collected 2009
TACGTCACAAAGAATAAATGATTACAACAATATGCTAAGAGAAGTTTTAAAAAATAGTTTTATTGAATTGCAAGAAATAAAAAATATTTCAAATTTTACTTCTGACGGATTTCATCTCAATAGGAATGGGCAATTATTACTATTTGAAAAATTAATTAAAATAATTTTAAATGATAATTAAAGATAATTTAAATAAAATCTCAACCATCTTAGAAAAAAGAGAGATCAATTATTTTAAAATATATTTTTTTGCATTTATTATTATTAGTATTCTAGAAACAATGAGTGTAGGATTAATACCTGCTTATTTTACTATTATTTTAGATACGAACCTTTTGTTAGAGCAATTAAAATTTAATAAGCAACTTTATGAATTTAGTAAATCATTATTTAATAATGGAAATATAATTTTATATTTTACTTTTGCTTTGTTATTTTTTTTTTTAATAAAATTTATTTATAGTATCGTTTTTCATTTTTTTGAGGCTAAATATTTTAACAACACTAAGATTAGATTGAGTTCCAAATTAACTGATTTATATTTAAGAAAAAATTATTTGTTTCATACTGCGAATAATCCTTTAATTTTAGGTAGAAATATTACATCAGAAGTTAATTCAACAATCGCTTATTTAAAATCTTTTGCCATTTTAATTAAAGAAATTATTCAAATTTTTTTAATTTTTATGCTTTTATTTTTTGCAAATTATAAAATAACTATATTAATTGTTTTAGTATCAACATTATTTGTATTTATTTATTTAAAAATTTTTTCATCAAGTTTGTCTAAAAAAGCCAAGATATCCTTCTTTGAAAGAGGAGAAAAAAGCAAAATTATTAATCAAATTTTGAACTCAATAACAGAGGTAAAATTATACGATAAATCAAAATACTTTCTTGATAAATTTACAAAATCAATTGCAAGGGAATTTCAATCAAATTTTTTATTTGATATAATTAACAAATTGCCTAAAATTTTTATTGAATTTTTCATTGTTTTTTTAGCTTGTGGTTCTATCTTTTATGCTTTATTTCTAAAATTAGATTTAGTTGCATTGATACCAATAGTTGCATTATATTTTTTTGCAGCTCTAAGAATATATCCCTCTTTAAACGCTGTGCTTATAAATAGGATAGCTTTAATACAAGGTCAAGTTTCAGTAGATCAAGTTTATAATGAAATTTTAGAAAGTAATAAAGACATAGATAGTTATAAAAATAGTGAGCAACAAACCAGTTTTGAAAATACTCTGGAATTAAGAAATATATCTTTTAAATACAAAAATAGAAAAACAGAATTAAAAAATATTAATTTAAAAATTAATAAATACGAAATTGTTGGAATAATTGGCAAAACTGGTTCTGGAAAAAGTACATTAATTAAAATTATAATGGGATTAATAGAACCAGATACTGGAATAATAAGTATTGATAATAAAGATTTAAAATTAATCAAAAAATCTTGGCAAAAAAAGATTGGATATGTACCACAAAATTTTTCAATACTTGATGATACAATTTGTGCAAATATTATATTTGGAGAAAATCAAGATAATGAAAAACTTACAAAGGCCATTAAAAATGCTTCCTTGGAAAATTTAGTAAATTTTTTACCAGAAAAAATTAATACAATTGTAGGTTCTAATGGAAAGCAAATTTCTGGCGGTCAAGCACAAAGACTTGCAATAGCAAGGGCATTGTACCAAGATCCACATTTAATTATATTTGATGAAGCCACAAACTCACTAGACGATAAAACAGAAGATCAAATTATAAAAAATATTTATGATCTAAGAAAAAATAAAACAATTATAATTGTATCTCACAAGCAAAGTTTATTAAAAAATTGTGATAAAATTTTCAAAATTGAAGATGGTAAACTATTCGAAGTTTAACAATCAAGAATTCAGATAGTGATTGATTAGTCTAAAAATTAATTTCTTTCCATAAATTTTTTTCTTTTTTAAAGACAATTTAGGATCAGATTTTATATAATTTATATCTTTTTTTCTTAAGTATTTTTTGTCTAAAAAAATGTATTTTCTATAATCTAAATTAAAATAACTAAATGCAAACTCTAACATTTTTAGCGCTGAAAGTATTTTTCCATTTGAAAGAATAAAATCCTGAGGTTTCTTTTTTGCAAATTTAATTATTGAATCACATTGTTCTGGACACCAATTCCATTCTCTTGAAACATTCAAATTACCAAATCCAGTTTTTTTTTTCTTTTTATAGGCCATTATTGCTGAAATACAAATTTTTGGAATTAAGAAACTTCTATTTCTATAAATAGACTCTGTATTAAATATTATTGCATTATATGTTGATAAATTATTTTTTTCTCTAAATTTTTTTGTAATATTAAATGAAGCTAATTTTGATTTTCCATAAGGACTAATAGGTTTTTTCTTTGTTTTAAGGTTTATTCTTCTTCCAATATTTCCGTAAATATCACAAGAGCTAGAGTTTATAAATTTACATTTTAAATTAGTATAAAAAATAACTTCTAAGAAGTTTTTACAACCCATAAAATTACTCAAATATGTTTCTTTAGGATTTTTAAAAGATAGTGCAGGTGAACTTTGTCCAGCAAAATAAAAAATTTGTTTGGGTTTAAATTCAAGTAATAATTTTTTTATTTCAATTTTGCTTAGAATATTTAATTTTACAATCTTTACATTTTTTATTTTTTTTAATTTATTTTTTGATCTTTTAACGGACCTTGTGGTTATAATTACTTTGTCTGTTTTAGACAACTTTTTTGCTAAAGTAATTCCAAATTGACCAGTCCCTCCAACAATCATAGATATACTATTCATTTTAACATTTTTTGAAATTTTATAATTTTATATTTTATTCCTGTATTTATTGCTTTTAATTTATCAATATTTTATCTTCAATTAATAATTAATTTTTAATATCAATATTCCACTTTGTAAATTTTTATCTGGTTAACTCTAAATATTTGATAATTTGAGGATTTTAATATACTAGTTTTATGTTTAAAGATTAAATAAATGAAAAACATCATAAATTTCTCTATTTTAGAACATCAAAAATTAATAAATAAAATATCAAATAAACTTACTAATAATATTGATATTGCTTCAAAGCATGCAGTTAAAGTTTTAAAGAATAATAAGACAATTTTTTTTGCTGGAAATGGAGGAAGTGCTGCTGACAGCCAACATATTGCAGCTGAACTAGTTGGCAGATTTAAGAAAAATAGAAAACCGTTAAAAGCTATTTCACTAACTACAGATACATCAATACTTACAGCTGTAGGAAATGATTTTGGTTATGAAACAGTTTTTAGTAGACAATTAGAAGCACTTGGGACAAAAGGAGATTTGCTAATTTGTAGTTCAACTTCAGGGAATAGCAAGAATATTATAAATGTTATAAAGGTTGCAAAAAGAAAAAAAATAAAAACAATTGTTCTGCTCGGAAACAACGGAGGGAAATGTAAAAATATTTCAGACATACCAATCGTAGTAAAATCAAACAATACAGCAAGGATACAAGAAGTTCATATTTTAATTGGACATATTATTTGTGAAATTATAGATAAAAACTATAAATGACAAAAATATCTTTTAATATCACAACTAGAAATGATAATTACTATAATGATAATTTAGAAAGACTCTCAAAAACAATAAATTACAATCTATATTTTCTTGAACAAATTGGAATGTTGCCCTTTGTAGAATTTAATATAATTGACTGGGGAAGTGAGGAGCAGCTTGGCAATAATATTGAAGTATGCGAAGGATATCAAAAAAAAGTAAATTTTTACCATGTAAGTAAAAAAAAAGCTGATGCTCTATCCGAGATATATGCGAATAAATTTAATATGAATATTCCTGCAAATTTAGCTGTAAGACTTTCAAAAGGTGAGTTTATAGTCCAAGCAACTGATGACCAAATATTTTCAAGATCAGGATGGTTTAATTTAATAAATATAATTTCCAAAAAAGAAAACTTTGCTTTTGATCTAAATAATACACTTTTTTATATACCAAGAAAGTTCATTGAATTAGATTTCTATAAAAAAAATCCATCTATTGAAGTGTTAGAGGAATTTTTAAATTATTATAATTCCTCATATTTGAGGTCAAAAAATTCCACTTTTTATTTTGGTGGAGGTTACTCACTACTGTGTAGTAGAGAACTTTTAGAAAAATTAGGCGGTATAATGAATGAAAATAACGATTCTAAAAGTGGTAATGACGTAGATTTGAATATCAGAACTAAAAGATTAGGAATTAATCAAGTTGACACATCAAGTTTTGGTGTTGTTTTTTATAAATTTGCTTCACATTTAAATTCTAATAGAACAAATCTCATAAAAAAAACAAAACTTACAAGACAACCACCACCTTTACCATTAAAAAATTATCCAAATGATGAAAATTGGGGGATGAAAAATGAAAACATTCAAGCAAGTAATTCATCAAAAATAATAAAAAACATAAATCATATTGGAAAAAAAAATTTTTATTTAAAAAGTGATAGTTCAATTAATTTGGACAATAATAAAATGATTAGTCTGCTATCTAAATTTGATAATTTTAACTTTAATCTTAAAGAATGGAAATTAATTTTCCAAATTACAAAAATAATAGGATCAACAAGAACTTTTGGTTTAATTGAGTTTGGATTTGATAATGTCAACAGACTTCTTGCTATTGGTCAAGAGTTTAAATCGTTAGAACTTTTATCTTTTGATATTAATTGTGATAAATCAGAGTATTTTTATCTAGAAAGATTGGGTAAACTACAGATTTTGTTATCTAATAAACGATATGGAAAGTTTACGGCTTTAAATTCAAATAATTTTGACGATTTATCAAAATGTATTAGAAAAATGAAGTGTGAAACTGCTTCAAATTTGTTTTTAATAAATATTTCTTCCATAAATAGTCCTGAAATTTCAAATAAACTTGAGAAATTGTTGAACGATTTTGAGAATTTCACTTCTCACGTTATTTTTTGGAACAAGAATGAAAATAAAAATTTACCAAAAATGAGTGATAGTTTTGAAAAATTATATTTTGAGGACTCTATTCAAATATTTCAAAATAAAAAAATCTTAGAAAACAAAACTAATAATAAGAATATACTATTTTCACCAAGCATTTTTAAAATGTTAAATTTAATTATTTTATATCTTTTATATTCTGTCTACAAATATATTGCAGAATCTATAAAAAAATTTCATAAAATATTATTTAAATTTAAGTATTAAACTTCAAGTTCTAGAGTCTTAAAACGTTGTTTCCAATAATCAGATTTATCCAAATATTCCTTTACAAGTTTTTTTCTTTGATAATGAAGATTTTTGTCTCCTAATTTTTCATAAACGACAGATAAAAAGTAATTTGATAAAGGATTATCCCTTGTCATTCTATCACTTATGTCAGATAGAAAACATTCTAATTTCTTTAATTTATTTAAATCATTTTGTTTAAAAATTGGTTTATAATTAATCTCATAATCAGTCAAAAACCATAAATCATTCAATTCTTTTTGAGTTGGTACATGATTTTTTTTTGCATTTAAAAGATTAATAAAATCTTGATTATTTCTTTTATTTTTTTCTTCATATTTTCTTTGTCTTTCAGACTCTCTAACAGAAAACATTGTAAAACCCTCACCCTCAAGATTTAAGTCACCTTTTTTTGCTTTTCCAGCATCTATCATTTGATCATAAATTTCTGTAGACGGTAAAGGTGTTAAAAGCTGTACAGTGTACCAGTCTAACCCCATTTCAACACTTAAATTAATCGTATCCAAAATTTGTTGAAGAGTTTCATTTGGAAAACCAATTATTAAAAAACCTCTTGTAAATATTTTAGGATACTTTTTCATTAAGGGACCAAGTTTTTTGTAATGTTTTACTCCTGAGGGTTTATAAATGCTTTTTAAAATTTCATCATTACCCGATTCAATACCAAAATATGCTCCTATACATCCTGATTTTTCAGCAGCATCAATTAATTCAGGATGAGCCACTGCTGCTGAAGCAATAAGTCCATTAGATGCGTCCCATGTAATTTCTAGTTTTTCTTGAACAATTTTATTAAATAGATCAACAGTTCTATTTACGTCATAAAATAAATCGTCGTCTAACCAAGTAATATGATTAATTCCATAATCTTCTTTTAAACTTTTAATTTCATCTACAACAGTTTGGGTAGATTTCTGTCTAACCCCTTTTCCATTAAAATTTCTTACACTACAAAACGAGCATCTAGCTCTACATCCCTTATTTGCCAATACAGCTGAACCCTTTGATTTTTGAGGTCTCCAGTATCTAAATGTGCCTATCTCTCCTAAATTTGTCAATTTATCTAATTCTAGATCGCCAAAATCTGGAATAATATCTATGCTCTCTCCAGAAGGATTTTTTCTTTTTTTTATTTCATAAAAATTATTATCTTTAATAAAAGCTAATTGACTCAATTCGCCAGTCTTATTATTTATAAAGTTTACAAAATCTACAAAACTGACCTCTCCCTCATAAACATTTGCAAAATCGATATTCTTTCCCTCTTTTAAAACAATTTCAGTTGCGTTCGATACGTGAACACCTCCAGCCACTGTAATAATTTTATTATTAAATGATTTTACTTCTTGAAAAATATCCATCATGTTTTTATGATTCATTGTGAACGTACAGCTTACAGCAACTAAATCTGGATCAAAATTTCTTAAAACATTTAATAATTTTTTTTTCCAAGCTTTCGTTAAATCTCCAGCTGAAACTTCTTTTTTATCATGTATAAAGTTAAATATTTCAAAATTAAGATCCAATATATCAGAATCATAATTATTATTTTTAAATACCTTGTTTAGAATTCCTATCCCATAAGGTGGATACATATAATACCTTTTATTTAGAGCAATTTTCACATCAATTTTCTCTTCCTCAATTTGCAAAGGCTGAACAAATAATATTTTTTTAACTTTTTTCTTTAAATTATCAAGTTTGTCTTTGATTAGATTTATTTTAGTTTCTTCATTCACTAAATCAATATTTGTTGAAATATTTAATTCTGTTTTTTGTAGATTTTCCATTTAATTAATTTTTATTATATCTTAATCTTTTCCTTTGTGCATTCTTTCCAGCAATAAATTTTTCTCCTACAGGCAAGTAGCTTACAGAATACAATGGTCGTGATATATTTGAGTAATTGGGGAATGATCCATGAACACAATTTCCATGCAATATAAGTAAATCACCTTTATTAAAGTTTAAAGTTTTAATATTAAATTTTTTTTTAGTTTTTACAATGTTTCCAGGTCTATTATCGCTTTCTCTATAACTTTTTTTAAAATTGAAGTTAAATATTCCACTTTTATGTGATCCCTCCCAAACATACAATGTTCCGTTCTTTTTTGTACTTTTATTTAGAAACACGTTCGTTGTTATATAGTGCCCATTTTTATTCTTAGTATACGAATTATCTTGATGGGGTTGCCAACTTTGCTTTGAATACTTTGATTTCGCTTTTTTAAATATCATTTGAGACATCAAAGGATCAACTTTTTTTCCTTTTATAAAATTTAATACTTTATAAATTTTTTTGTCAAACATAAATTTTTTAATCAGATCTATATCTTTAATTAAGTTTTTATAAAGTGATGTTTTATCTTTTAAATTTTTTAAATTCAAAAATTTATCTAAAGATTGTGATATTAAAAATTCGACTCTATCTGGATTCATTATCGGGGGAAAATCTTTTGAAGCATATTTACTTATTAATTTTAAAAAATTATCACATTTTTTCTTATTGTAGAATTTTCTCAAAACATGATATCCACTTTGATTAAAATTTTTTTTTACTTGATGTAAATTTTTGTTATTCATAAGACTTATTTTGTATAATGTATTTTATGATTTATAAACGAGAATTTATTACACATATATTAAAGTTTTTAAATCTATAAAATGAGCTCTATTTCTTATATTTCTTTCTTTCGTTGTTAATAAGCTTTTTTAGTGAGTCTTTAATTGAAACTTTAGGTTTCCACGAAATATCTTTTCGAAATTTAGCACTTGATGGTATTTGAATATTAATATCTTTTAATCTTATAAGATTTTTATCTTGTTTAGATATAATTTTTTTTTTGGAATAATTTTTCATATAATCTAAAACTTTTTTTACTGATATAGATTTATTACCACCAATATTGTAGATTTCCCCAATCTTACCTTTTTTTGCAGTTAACCAATAAGCCTCCATAGCGTCTTCAATATCTATTATACTTCTTAGACTGTTTAAGTTTCCATGAACCAAAAATTTTTTTTTATTATTCTCAATCTCAATTATTTGTTTTGCAAAAGATGACTGAAACAAATTATATCTTCTTCCATTCGTGTAAGAAAACATTCTAGTTATTATAATTTTTAAACCATAAGATTTACAATAAACTTGACTTAAAAGATCTTGAAAACTTTTTGACACAGCATATGGACTGATAGGGCACATTAATTGATCCTCTTTTATTGGCTGTTTATTTATCTTTACATTTCCATAGACCTCAGAACTGCTGCATATTACAATTAAAGGACTTATTTTTAAAATTCTTACAGCTTCAAGTAAATTTAAAGTTATTTTATTGTTATTATTTATTACTTTAATCGGCGAAAAAAATGATTTTCTTACATCTGCATATGAGGCAATATGAAAAATCAAATCTGGTTTGGAATTAATTAAAAACTTCTTTAATTTTTGAAAATTTAATAAATTTAATTTTTTAATTTTGGAAATTTTCTTTAAATTTTTACTAATTTTTGAATTTTTTTTTCTTGAAGTCCCAATTATTTTTATTTTTTTATCTTTTTTTTTTATATGTTCAGCTAAATAACTTCCCCCAGATCCAGTTATGCCTGTAATCAAACATTTTTTAAAAACTCTATTTTTCATTTTTTAAATACCATTTAATTGTTTCTAACAAACCTTGACTTAGTTCTGTTCTTTTAAAATTCTTAAATAACTTATTATATTTAGTATTATTTAAAACTCTATATTTTGCAGATGATTTTTTTTTGTTTACAAATCTAATTTTCTTATGTGATTGTAATAACTTTAAAATTTTTTTAGATAAATTTTCTATTGATATTGCATTTCCAGCACTAAAGTTAATTATACCTCTAAACTTATGCGTACTTAAAAGTACGCATGCTTTTGCTAAATCTTTTACATAAACAAAGTCTCTTTTTACAAATGGGTCTCCCAGTACGTCTAAAGTATTTTTTTTAGAAACTGCTTTTCTTATTAATGCTGGAATTACATGTGAAGTTTTCAAATTAAAATCATCAAATGGGCCATAAATACTAGATGTTCGAATTATTGTAATTTTCATTTTGAAATTATTTAGATAATACATAAATATTTCCTCTAAATATCTGTAAGTTGTCCCAACACCTAAATAAATCTTGTATGGTTTAATATTATAATTAATTTCATTTTCTCTAATTGGTTTATTAAGTGGTTGATAAACTGTTGAGCTGCTCACCCATATAATGTTCTTAACATTATTTATTTTACAAGCTTCAAGAAGATTTATACGTAATTTAAGATTATTTAAATTATTTTTAAAAAAATTTTTTTCTAAATTAAGAATACCGCTAGCTTTTACAGCAACAATAAAAACTATATCCTTATTTTTAGTAGCTTTAATACAATCATTCATATTTAGAAAATTAAATTTTTTATAATATTTCTTATTTAAATTTAATTTTTTTTTATTAAATGAACTTAATACTTTTGCTTTAGATTTTATTAATAATTCTGTGATATTTGTTCCTAGCAATCCTGATCCACCAGCAATTAATATTTTTTTATTTTTTAAATTTATATTTTTTTTCATACTTTAATTATTTTTTTATCTTGCAACAGTTTCAGTGAAATAATAATCGATGCAGTTTTCAATAATTTAATTTCTTTAAAGTTTTTGATAACAGTCCTTAAAAATTCTCCATTTTTATTATTTCCTGTTTTTAAATAATTAAATCTTTTAATTTCACTGTCTTTTACTTTGTAGATAAAAGCAAAAAATTTTGCTCTTGCAAAATTATTTCCTGGCATTAAAAAAATTTTTCCTTTATTTAGCTCTATTAAATCAGTATTTTTTATATCAATATTTAACTCTTCTTTGACTTCTCTTATTGCAGCCGATTTAAAATTATTATTGATTACACCGCCAGACACAAATTCCAAATTAATTTTACCCACGGGCACTCTAAATTGTTTAACCATTATAGTTTTTATTGTTTTTTTATGTTTAATTATTGGAATAACTACCACGCTGTCTCCTTCTAAATGAATTGCTCTTTTATATATTTTGTTTTTATAAGTTAATTTTGTATCTAAAAGTGAAGTTGCAAATTCATTTTTATCCCTATTAATTTCACCTACTTTTTTTGTATAGTGGAATTTAATTTTTTTTTTATTTATGATTCTATACCATTCTTTAAAATTAGCTTGATTGATTTTGCTTTTAAATTTACAGGCCACTATTTTTCAAAGTAATTAAATCTAGAGCTTAATTTTCTCTTGTTTTTTAAATACCAATTAATTGTATGGAACAAACCTTTTGATAAGCTGATTTTATTTTTTATTTTATATTTTCTCGCAAGTCTAATATTTAATACTCTTTTTCTATCACCTACTTTACCACCACTTTTTTTTGACTTTTCGAAAATGATTTTTGGTTTAAATTTTATATTACTGCTATTTATTATCTGATAGACCAGCTTTTTAATAGATACCCCTTTTCCACTTCCAATGTTTAATGGTACTTGAATGTTTTTATTAATTACTTTTATTATTGCATCAGCAACATCTCCTGCAAAAATAAAATCTCTAACTGTTTTGCCATCACCCCAAACTTTAAGTGGATTTTCACCGTCAATAACTCTTCTAATAATTGAAGCTACAACCATAGAGTTTTTTGGATTAAAATTCGCATAAGGACCATATATATTTGCCGGTCTAATTACGTGCAAACCTTTAAATTTGTATTCTTTTCGATAAGCCTCAATTTGTAACTCGCCCATTCTCTTTGCCCAACCTGCAAATTTGTCATTATCTGATGGAAAATGATTCCACATATCAAATTCTTTCATAGATGATTTTTCGCCATAAACACCATAAGTGCTAGTGTAGAGATATCTATTAACATTGTTCTTTTGTGATGCATAAAGCAAATTTACTGCGCAGTACAAATTTGACATCATAAAACTCCCTGGATTAGAATAATTTATTTTTGGAGAGCCCGTGACACCCAAAAGATTTATTACACAATCCATTTTTTTTGTAACCTTAAGACAATTATTTATATTTATTAAATCTAATTTATAAAATTTTTTTATACCCTGCGGTGCTAATTTTTTATTATCCATAGAAGCTATATATATCTTGGCACCATATTTTCTTAATTTGGGGACTAAGGCCTGGCCTACCATCCCAGTACCTCCAGCAATCAAAACTTTTTTATTTTTAAATTTATTTATTATCATCATTTAAAATCTTCAAAATTTTTTTTGTAATTTGTTTTGAGCTTGGAGGTAAATTATCAACATGTTTATGAAAACCTGCGCTTTTATTAGACAATCCCATTGTATATATTTTTTTACTCGTTAAATGATTTAACTTATTTGCTATGCTATTGGAGATGCCATCAACGTAATCGTCGTCTAGCACTATTCCTCCAAATTTAGACTCTGAAATACATTTAAGTGAATCTTTTGAAATTTTCAGAGGCTTAATCCATAAAACATGTACAATTCCAATTTTATAACCATATTTTTCTAGCGTCTCTTTTGCTTTGATAGCCTCAAATCTTGTAATTGATATTGCAATAATTACAAAATCTTTCTTTCCTGTAGTATCATTAATAAGCTCTTTATTGTTATTAAAACTTCCTCTATGTTCAGAGACATAATATACTTCTTGTTCATTCATAAATTTATCGTATACTTTTTTATATTCATTTGGAGTCATTGGTGAGACAATTTTTATTCCAGGCATTCTATAATATAGTGAATGATGCGAAGAGCCAGCAACAGGTCCTATTGCTCCTTCCATACCTATGCCTCTTACAAAAATTGGGCAAGGTGTATTCCATAATTCTTTACTTTTTGCAGCATAATTTACAATCATTGGAGCATTATACCAGTTGAAGCCTTGATACCTAATTACATATATTGGTTTTTCGTTCATTAACGCAGATCCTACAACAATTCCGCCTCCAGCCACATCTGCCATTGACAATTCAATCATCCCATCTTTTTCAAATAACTTGGGAAGAGTGCCTCCAACCCAGCCTACTGCTGTTAGGCATTGTCCAAATACCTTGCCTTTTTTCTTTTTTAAATGATCTCTAATTATATCTTTTATAGTTTCTCTAACTGTTTTAACCATATTCTATCAACTTCTTTTTTATATTTTTGATCGATTTTTTTACTTATGTTTCCTAATATTTTTTTTTCATTTTGATATCTATCAAAAATATCATCACTATCTTTTCCTGCTCCTGAATGCCAAAATAACCTATTTGTATTTATATTTAAAAGCATTGGTTCTTTAAAAAAATACTTTTGGAACTTAAATATTTCTTTTGGACAATCATTAAGATTAAAACCCTTCATTTTAAATGATCTTGCAACTTCATGCATATTCCAATTTCTTCTAATTTTTTTTTCTGTGAGTATTGATAAGTTGTTATCTTCTACAATAAATAAAATTGGTAATTTTTTTGCTGATGCCCATCCTAAAGCACCTAATACATAATCTTCTTCTGCTGAGGCATCGCCCATAAAAATAATTGTCGGTTTTCTTGATGTAAAACATGCTCCCACACCTATTGGAACTTGTGTGCCCATATGTCCATCATGACCAAACATACCAATCTTCTTTGAATATACAGATGCTGATCCTACTTTACCCTTTGAAATACTTAATTTATAATTTCCTAGCAATTCGTTAATTAGATTTTGCATATCTCCACCAAAAGCCAAATATGTAGAATGACAACGATGTTGAGCAAATATCAATGGTTTAATTTTTTTCTCATCAAGTATTATCGTTGCTAAAGTAGCTGGTGTAAATTCTTGACCAGCAGATAAATAAATTGGAATTTTAATAGTTTTATTTTTTGAATAATTAAATGCGTTAATCTCAAAGTGTCTACACAAAGCAGCTTTTTCAAAAATTTTAGTTCTAAATTTATTATGCACTTTTTGAACAAGTAAGAATTATAATTTGCTTATTAATTTTAAATACTTCTGATAGTTTTTTAATTGTATTGGTTCTTACGATATCACCTGCTGATAACACATATTTTTTTTTATTATCAACAAGTCCACCAGATAATATTCCAAAAATAGTATTTCTTTTTCTATTTTTTACAAGGTTTTTTAAACTTTTCACTTTTTCTACTGTTATGTTTAAGTTTTTATACTTGTAAGAATTAGATCCAAATTTAATCGGAACTTTAAATATTTGCTCGCCATTTAACTTTTTCATTTTTTTTTTACCTTCGTAAGGTTTATTTGCTCTTCCATAATTATCTTTATATCTTACTAAATCACCTTTGTTTATTGGTGTTTCAATTTCTAAAACAATACTATCTTTTTTAGATAAAGCTTTTGTAGAATGAAATAAACCAGGTCTTATCATCAATTTATCAGGTGCTGTTAATATCTTTTTTTCGTAAAAACCGATCATAACTTCAACTTTTCCGTCTAAAAGAATAAATCCTGTTTTTTTCTTAGGATGGCAATGTAACGATGTTTTTTTTCTTGAATTAATTTTTAGATGCCATGTAGCAGAATTATTTGTTTTACAAATGATATATTCTTCTCCCCATGGTTTTTTTACCATTAAATTTTTCATATTTTAATTTTCTTTGTAGTATAAGTTTAATGCAGCCTTCATCCATGGTCCAAGATCTTTGTAATGAGCTGTTGTAATAATTTTTCCGTCAATCACTGCTGGGAGATCAGTATAGATTGCTCCAGCATTTTCAATGTCATCTTTCATGCTATAATAACCTGAAATTTTTTTTCCTTTGACAATTTTTGCTGAAATAAGTAATTGAGCTCCACTACAAATACACGCTATAAGCTTATCCTCTCGATGAAAATTTGCAATGAAATTTATAATATCTTTATTTTGTCTTACTTTTTCTAATGCTTTTACCCCACCTGGTATTATTAAAAAATCATAGTCCTTAGTATCTACAGAGTTAATATTCTTTACAGGATGATTTTTATTTGGAGGTATATCAGTTCCCAATATTCCTTTAACGGGCTTTCCTTCATTTAAGCAAACATCTACCGAGAAGCCTTCCTCTAATAACCTATAAAATGGGTAAATAAATTCATGATCTTGAACCAAGTTGCCTGAAAGTATAATCGCATTTTTTTTCATTATTTATTTTTATACCTAATAGTTTTTTAAATACCAATTTAAAGTTTTTTTAATACCTTCATCCAAAGAAACCTTTCTTTTCCATTTAATTTCTTTATGTGCTTTGTCACAATTTAAAAATACATTATTTTTAAGGCTTTTTTTAGTTAAATCATTAATTATTTTTAATTTTTTACCGGAAATATTAATAATTTTTTTTACTAAGTTATTTATAGAAATAATCCTTCCATATCCCACATTATATAAACCAAACTTAGATTTTTGATTTTTTATTGCCAACTCAACAAAACTAATTAAATCATCTATATAAAGTAAATCTCTACCCTCACTACCTTTTCCCCAAACTATTACATTATTACTTTTTGCATTAATTACTTTGTTAACTGTTGCTCCAAAAACGTGTGATTTATCTAGATCAAACTTATCATATGGCCCATAGATATTTGAATGCCTTATTAAAGTATATTTATTTCTGTTAAGTCTTGAGTAAAATTCTGCAAGTTTTTCAACATATACTTTCATCCACCCAGCACCAAAATAATTTGAATACATTTCTTTGTTTGCATCAAAATCTTTTTCTTTAAGCGCTTTTCTGGAAGATCTGTACATTACAGTACAACTAAATATTATGACATGTTTTACAAATTTATCATAGGCTATTTTTGTAATAACTGAATTCATAATTACATTATTATTTACATGTATGTATGGCTTAGAAATAATTTCTTTAGCTCCTGAAGTAGTTGCAGCAGCTTGAATAATTATTTCGCAATTTTTAATTATTTTTTCTACCTGCTTGGGTTTAGTCAAATCGCACTTGACAAATTTTACTCCTTTTATAGAAGGCTTATTGTTTAAGTATGTTCCAATAATTTGGTAATTTTTAAATTTTTTTTTAAATTTAAGAGAAATATTTTTTCCTATAAAACCACTTGCACCAAATATTATTAGTTTTTTCTTTTTCAAAATACTATATTCTATATTTGTTTAAATTTTTAAATCAAGTAAAACACTACAATGATTACATGCAAAACACCATTTAGGATTTCATTATTTGGAGGTGGAACAGATTTTCCAGATTGGTTTAATAAAAAATATGGAATGACCATTTCTTTTACCATAGATAAATATTGTTATTTAAGTTTAAGAACTTTGCCTGGTCTTTTTCCGTTTAAATATAGATTAAGATATTTTGTAAATGAAACTTCAAGTCATATAAGTAAAATTAGACATCCAAGTATTAAGGCTGTATTAAAAAAATATCATTTTTCGGAAAATGGATTAGAAATTGTTCATAGTTCAGATATACCTGGTTTATCCGGATTAGGTTCTAGCTCAGCATTTACAATTTCTATGCTGAATTTAATTCATAAATATAACAAAATAAGACTATCTAAAGAACATTTAGCAAAAAAATGTATTGAGATTGAACATGAAATTTTAAAAGAGTCTTCCGGATATCAAGACCAATATGCATGTACATATGGCGGTTTAAACTTTATAAAATATAAAAAAAATGTTATTAAAGTAAGTAAATTAAAAATAAATAAAAATAACTTAAATAATTTAATCTCTAATTCAATTCTTGTATATTCTGGGATTCAGCGAACATCAGAAACAATCGAAAAAGATAAAGTTAAAAATATTTCTAAAAATAAAAACAATTTTAAAACAATATTAGAAATTTCTGCTGAGGCGAAAAATATTTTAGAATCGAAATCGAATTTTAATATTACATCGATAGCAAAACTTTTAAATGAGAGCTGGAAGTGTAAAAGGGAACTATCAAAATATGTTTCCAATTCTAAAATTGACTCGCTATACCAATTTGGATTAAAAAACGGAGCTATTGGAGGAAAATTATTGGGAGCAGGAGGTGGTGGTTATATTTTATTTTTGTCAAAAAACAAAGCAAATCAAGAAAAATTGATCAGAAGCTTAAAGAAAAATGTTTATTTTAAATTCAAGATTGATCACAAAGGAACTCAAATTCTCTAAAATTTATGTTAAGTAAATATAATGTTTTAAAATTTAAACAAAAGTAGCATGTCTATCAAAAATTTTTTACATCCTCTAATGAGTAATAATTTCGAAAAAGCTGACTTCAATCCTATTATTAAGCTTTTAAAAAAAAAAAAACGTAATACTTACTCAGTCAAAAAACGTAAAAAAATTTGAGCAAATGTGGTCTAAATGGCTTGGAGTGAAATATTCAGTATTTGTAAATTCTGGTTCATCTGCAAATTTAATTTCGATTGAAATACTGAAACATATGAAAGGAAATGGAAAAGTTATAGTCCCAGCCTTGACCTGGTCTTCAGATATTTCTTCAATCATAAAAAATCAAATGAAACCAATTTTTGCTGATATTGATCTTAGAACTTTAAGTATGAAAGAGGATGAAATCATAAAAAAATGCAATAAAGATACAAAAGGAATTTTTTTAACTCATGCACAAGGTTTTAACGGGTTAACACGTAAAGTGTTAAATTTTATTAAAAAGAAAAAAATTTTCTTAATCGAGGATGTTTGCGAGTCTCATGGTGCGATGTTTAACAAAAAAAAATTGGGTACTTTTGGAGAAATATCTAATTTTTCTTTTTATTATGCTCATCATATGTCCACGATTGAAGGTGGGATGATTTGTACAAATAATAAAAAAATTTATGAACTTGCAAGAGTTCTGAGATCCCATGGTTTAGCAAGAGAAATGGATAATAATCATGAAAAAAAAAAGATTATAAAAAAATACAAAAACCTTTCACCAAAATTTATATTTTTGTACCCAGCATACAATATGAGGAATAACGAAATTGGTGGATTACTGGGTTTATCGCAACTTAAAAGGTTAGATAAAAATAATTCAAATAGAAAAAAAAATTTTAAATTATTTTTAAAGAATTTGGATAAAAATAAATTTTTTACAAATTTTAAAATAGAAGGAAGTTGTAACTATGCTTTCCCAGTAATATTGAATACAAAAAATATCAAATTAAGAAATAAATTCGAAAAGTTGATGAGTAAACATTCAATAGAGTATAGAAGGGGTAATGCAGGGGGTGGTAATATGTTACGACAGCCTTTTTTAAAAAATTATATTAAAAAAAATGAATTTTTAAATTATAGAAACACAGAACATGTGCATAGCTTTGGATACTATGTTGGCAATTTTCCGAGATTAACAAAGTCTAGAATATTAAAAACTTGCAAAATATTAAATTCAATTGATCTGTAATTTAATTTATATAGAGGAAAATTTATGAAAAAATTAAAGATACTTATAACTGGAGGCGCTGGATACTTGGGGTCTATTCTAACAACTCAATTAGTTGATTCCGGTCATCAAGTTACTGTAATTGATATTTTAGAGTTTAACAAAACTTCATTGTCACATCTATTTGTTAAAAAAAATTTTAAATTTATTAATGGCGATGTGAGAAATAAAAATCTCATGATTAAAGAGTTAAAAAAAAAAAAATATAATTATTCCTCTTGCGGCAGTAGTTGGGGCACCATTATGTAAAAAATATCCAAAAAAAACTCTAGATATTAATTACAATTGTATAAAGTTTATTTTATCAAAATTAAAATCGTCCCAAAAAATCATATATCCAAATACCAACTCGGGATATGGTATTGGTAAGAAAAATAAATATTGTGATGAAAAATCAATACTTAATCCAATATCTTTGTATGGAAAAACTAAAGTCGAAGCTGAAAAAATTATTCTAAATCATAAAAATTCTGTAGTATTTCGATTAGCTACAGTTTTTGGTTTTTCCTATCGAATGAGGACAGATTTGTTAGTTAATTTTCTTGTAAACATGGCAGTAAGAAATAAAAAAATTACCATATTTGAACCCCACTTTAGAAGAAACTACATACATGTTTTAGATGTTGCAAACGCCTTTATTTTTGCCATACACAATTTTAATAAAATGAAAGGAAAGATTTATAACGTAGGATTATCAAATGCAAATTTAACAAAAATACAGTTGGCAAAACTTATAAAAAAAAATATTGAAGGAACAAAAATTAATCTACTTAAAAATAGAAAAGATCCTGATAAAAGAGATTATTTTGTAAGCAATAAAAAGATTGAAA
>MDTB01026161.1_pt1 | contig 18553 bp, 18 predicted proteins | sample 811161 | NCBI WGS metagenome assembly MDTB01 (sample SAMN05326650, study PRJNA326480) | marine metagenome | isolation source: seawater | place: Mediterranean Sea | collected 2009
AAAAAAAATTCAATTTTTAAATCCTATATTAATCAAGATTTTATACAAGTTGTTTAAACAAAGTCCAACAACATTTGAATATGAACCTCTAATTTTCCTCACGAATTTTCCTCCATTACCTTGAATAGCATAACCTCCAGCTTTACCGATACCTTCATTAAGTAAAATTGGATTAGTAAGCTCTTTACTGGATATGAAATCAAAATATACTTCTGATTTAACCAACCTTTTATAAATCTTTCCACTATTATCAATTATACAAATACCCCCATATACAAAGTGTTTTCTACCTGATAGTTGGGAAAGGTGACTTTTTACATCATCTTTAGAAAAACACTTGCTAAAAACTTTTCCACATCTAAAAACTTCAGTATCAGCTGAAATGATAATTTCATCGTTTATTTTGCTATTGGTTTTAATTGAATTAGCTTTTAAATATGAAAGTTCTATTACCTTTTTTGCAATTGGAAGTTTAACTTTGTAATTATCTTCGTCAAAAAGAGGTGGCATGGTTTTAAAATCATTTATTCCTAACTGTCTTAATAACAATTGCCTTTGCTTTGATGACGAGGCTAAAATAATTTTTTTTTTTTTATACAAATTTATTTGTGTCTAAATGTTATTCTTCCCTTAGTAAGGTCGTATGGTGTCATCTCAACCGTAACTCTATCGCCAGCTAAAACCCTTATACGAAACTTTCTCATTTTTCCAGCAGTATGAGCGATTATTTCATGATTATTATCCAATAAAACTCTAAACATGGCATTAGGTAATAATTCTTTAACCGTACCATTAAATTCCAATAATTCTTCTTTAGCCATAATTAATAATATCTAATTCTTAATCCTGCATTCTATTGATAAAGCATGAGCTTGTAAACCCTCTTGGTTAGCAAGAACTATAGCGTCTTTTCCAATTTTTTTTAAGTTTTGACTATTACAACTTACAATTGAGGTTCTTTTAAAAAAATCTAATACGCTTAGTCCAGAAGAAAATTTTGCAGTTCTATCTGTTGGTAAAACATGGTTAGGACCAGCAACGTAATCACCAATTGCCTCAGGAGTATATTTTCCAAGAAAAATTGCACCTGCGTTTTTAATTTCTTTTAGATATTTTTTTGAGTTATCAATCGCTAATTCTAAATGTTCTGGTGCAATTTGATTCGCAAGTGAAATTGAACTTTGAATAGTTTTACTTATAATCACGACACCATAATTATTCCAGCTCTCACTTGCTATATCTTTTCTATCGATTTTTTTCAAAAGAATTTTAATATTTTGAATAACTTTTTTAGCAAAACTCTCATCGTCTGTAATCAATATTGACTGGGCTAACTTATCGTGTTCAGCTTGGGATAAAAGATCAATTGCAATATGTTCTGGGTTATTTTTTTTGTCAGCAATTATTAATATTTCTGACGGACCAGCAATCATATCAATTCCAACTAATCCAAATAATTTTTTTTTCGCAGTGGCAACATAAGCATTTCCAGGACCCACTATTTTATCAACTTTTTTAATTTTTTTTGTTCCGATAGCAAGTGCAGCTACTGCTTGTGCACCTCCTATTTTATAAATTTCTTTTATACCGAGAAGATTAGCACAGGCTAATATTACAGGATTTAAAACACCATTGATTGCCGGAACAGTAATAACAATTCTTTTCACCCCAGCAACTATTGCTGGTACAGCATTCATTATTAAAGAAGACGGATAAGCTGCTGTCCCACCTGGGACATATAAACCAACTGATTCAATTGGGTTCCATAACCCTCCAAGTAAAATTCCGTGCTTATCTTTGAAAAAGTCGTTCTTAGGAATCTGTCTTTTGTGATAATCCTTAATTCTCTTTATGGCAAATTTCAAAGAACTTAAGATTTTTCGATCTATTATTTTTTTAGATTCTTCAATTTCTTTTTTTTGAACAAGAAGCTGGTTTATATCTGAAACTGAAAAATTATCGTACCTCTTTGTTAACTCTATTAATGCTGAGTCCTCTCCAACTTTTATCTTTTTTATTATATTCTCTACGACCAGATCAACTGAAGAATCTATATTTTCTCTTTTAATTAAAATTTTTTTAAAATTATCAGTGAAACCTTTTTTATTTTCGTACAAAATTTTTGCCATTTAAAACCCTTTTAAATTTATTCAGTATTTTTGTTATATCATCATTCATCAATTTATAAGCAATCTTATTAATAATAAGTTTTGATGTGATTTGCATTACTAAACTAGATTCCTCCAGGTTATTTTCCCTAAGTGTTTTCCCAGTTGAAACTAAATCCACAATTGTTGAACATATTTTTAACTTTGGGGCTAATTCAATAGCGCCATTCAACTTTATACATTCAGCTCTTACGCCTTTTTTTGCAAAAAAATTTGTTGTAATATTTTTATACTTTGTGGCAACAACAATATGACCTTTGTTATCTGATGTTTTTTTTTCTTTTATTTTTGCAACGGATAATCTACATTTACCTATTTTTAGATCATAAAAATTATATATTTCATCATAATTAAATTCATTTATTACATCATCCCCCGCTACCCCAATTTGAGCAGCTCCTAATGCAACAAATGTTGCTACATCAAAGGACCTTACTTTTATTATTGATAATTTTTTTTGATTAGTTTTAAACAATAGTTTCCTAGAACTAGTTCTAAAAAACTCTTCCTCAGGTACAATTTCTGCCTTTTGTAGCAAAGGTATTAATTCATTTAAAATTCTACCCTTTGGTAATGCCATAATAATTTTGTTCACTCAGAAAATCTCCTTATTTTTACTCCACAATTCTTCAGTTTCTCTTCCAATTTTTCATATCCTCTGTCAAGATGATATACCCTATTAACTGTTGTATTACCAGAAGCCATTAATCCAGCAATAATTAATGATGATGAAGCTCTTAAGTCAGTTGCCATAACCTCCGCTCCATGTATTTCTCTTACTCCATTTATAATTATTTTTGACCCCTTTTGTTTTAAATTAGCACCCATCCTTCTTAACTCACTTACGTGCATAAATCTATTTTCAAAAATATTTTCTTTAATTACCGACTGAACCTCAGATTTAATTAGTGATGCAATAAGTTGAGCTTGTAAATCTGTTGGAAATCCAGGATATTCTTTGGTAGAAAAAATTACATTATCAAGAAATTTATTAGTTTTTTTTACTATTAATTTTTCACCATTATCTTTTTTATTTAGTGATAAAACATTCAAGGGTTCAAAAATTTTCTTCAAATGATCACAAATTAAATCATTTACATTTTCTAATATTATTTTTCCGGAACACCCCATCACAGATAAAGCAAAAGTCCCAGCTTCAATTCTGTCTGGCATAACTGAAAATTCAGATCCTCTTAATTTTTTTTTTCCCTTAATTTTAATAACATTCGTCCCATGACCATAAATTTCTGCACCCGCACTTACTAGAAAGTTTGACAAATCTGAAATTTCAGGTTCGCATGCAGCGTTTTTTATAATTGTTTCACCTTCAGCCAAAGTCGCCGCCATAATTATATTTTCCGTCGCCCCAACAGAAATTTTTTTTAAAGTAATTTCACAACCCTTTAATCTTCCCTTTACTTCTCCTTTTATATAACCATCCTTAACAACAAACTCAGCGCCCATTTTTTCAAAACCATTAATATGCAAATCAACTGGTCTAGTTCCTATTGCACATCCACCTGGTAAAGAAACTTCTGCATAACCATATTTAGCTAATAACGGACCTAAAATTAGGAAGGAAGCTCTCATTTTTCTAACTAGATCATATGAAACTTTTAGATTAGCTGGTTGATTGGATTTTATTTGACAAATGGAGTCTTTAAAATTTATTTTAGAATCTAACGATTCCAAAATTTTTATCATAAAAATCACATCTGAAAGATTAGGAACATTTGATATAATTATCTTTTCATCAATTAATAAGGAAGATGCCAAAATAGGTAAAGAAGAATTTTTTGAACCACTGATTTGGATAGCTCCCTCTAACCTATTAATACCTTCAACTTCTATTTTATCCATATTAAAGTTTTGGAAGTGTTACTTCTTTTTGGTGCATATATTTTCCTTTTCTGTCAGCATAAGAAAGTTCACAGTTTTCTACCCCTTGTAAAAATAAAAATTGAGCGGCACCTTCATTAGCATATATTTTAGCAGGAAGAGGAGTCGTATTTGAAAACTCTAATGTAACATGTCCCTCCCATTCTGGCTCAAGTGGTGTTACATTGACAATTATACCGCATCTTGCATATGTTGATTTACCTACACAAATAACCAGTGTTTCTCGTGGAATTTTAAAATGCTCAACAGTTTTTGCTAAAGCAAAACTATTAGGTGGAATTATGCAATAATCTACGTCTCTATCTACGAAACTAGATTCAGAAAAATCTTTGGGATCAACAGTTGCTGAATTCACATTTGTAAAAATCTTAAAACTACTGGATACTCTTGCATCATATCCATAAGAAGACAGCCCGTAAGATAAAACGTTTTTCTTGACTTGGTTCTCAACAAAAGGATCAATCATTTTCCTTTCAATTGCCATTTTTTTTATCCATGAATCAGGCATTATTCCCATTTTTACTTTCCTTTCTTTTCTTAATATTTCTTTTTAATGCTTCTGATAAGCGTTGTTCACGTGTATTTTTTTTTTTATTCATTTATTTAAGTAAATTATATTTTGTGGCTTTTCCTTTACTTAAAGAAACAGGATATTTCTTTTCATTTTTTTTTATTTTTTTTAAACAGCACTTTTCAATATCGATTTTTGCTAAATCCGAAAATCTTAATAAATAAAGCATTATATCAGCAACTTCATCAGAAATTTTTTCTTTGATTGTTTTTTTTTTCAAATCTGACTCAATTTCAGCATCATTTTTCCATTGAAAAATTTCAAGTAGCTCTGAAGTTTCAATATTTATAGAAATAGCAAGGTTTTTAAGATTATGAAATTGTTCCCACTCTCTTTTATGTGCAAATTCCCTCAGAATTTTTTGTAGTTTCTTTTCATTCATAGGTTAACAACTATTGTCAAGATTAAAATTCTACCTCTATGATTAACATATTGAAATTTTTTTTTAATAAATATTTTAATAAAAATAATTCTATAATTTTCATTCTTTCTTTTTCCTATATAATTGTTATAAATTATTATGAATGAAATAATTTGGGGCAGATACTCTTTATTAGTTTACACTGCAATAGTTTCAATTTTTTCCTTAACTTTATCCTTTTATGTAAAGGGATTTCTTGTAATTTTTTTTCCAAGCTTTTTACTTTTTTTAATATCTTTAAAAGATTTTCTTCAAAAAAAAAGATCTATTCTTTCAAATTTTCCTTTACTGGGAAGATTTAGATTTTTTCTAGAAAGCATTAGACCAGAACTAAGACAGTATTACTGGGAATCGGATGATGATGAGGTTCCTTATTCTAGAAATCAAAGATCTATGGTTTATCAAAGATCCAAGAATGAAGGTGGGGTGAGGCCTTTTGGCTCATTGGAAAAGTTTTATAAAAATGACTTTGTTTGGCTTAACCATTCAATATCCCCATCTCATATAAAAAATAATGATTTTCGAGTAAAAGTTGGGTTAGGAAAAAAACAATATCAAATGTCTGTACTAAATATTTCTGGAACATCATTTGGTGCAATTTCTCCTCCTGCTGTTACATCACTTAACAAAGCAGCCAAAATGGGTGGGTTTGCTCATAATACTGGCGAAGGTTCATTATCACCTTATCATGAAAAAGGGGGAGGCGATTCAATATGGCAAATTTCAACAGGATACTTTGGTTGCAGAGATAAAAATGGTAATTTTTGTCCTAAAGCTTTTTCAGAGAAAGCTAAAAAAGATCAAGTAAAAATGATTGAAATTAAATTAAGTCAGGGAGCTAAACCAGGACATGGGGGAATGCTTCTTGCTCCAAAAGTTACTGAGGAAATTGCACGAACTCGTGGTATAGAAGTTGGAAAAGATTGTATATCACCAGCTAAACATAAAGAATTTTCCACTCCATTACAATTACTGAAATTTGTTGAAAAATTAAAAAAATTATCAGGAGGTAAGCCAGTAGGAATTAAACTGTGTATTGGTCATCCGTGGGAGTTAATTTCTATAGTTAAAGCTATGGTCACTGAAAAAAAATACATTGATTTTGTAACTGTTGACGGTGCTGAAGGAGGAACTGGAGCAGCTCCGGCAGAATTTACAGATCATCTCGGATGTCCTTTAAAAGATGCTTTGGTTTTCGTTGACAATGCTCTAATTGGTGCGAATCTGAGAGATAAAGTAAAAATAGGTGCATCAGGAAAAGTAGTCTCAGCGTTTGATATTGCACACATGTGTGCTTTAGGTGCCGATTGGATTAATATGGCTAGACCATTTATGTTCTCAATAGGGTGTATTCAATGTAGGTCTTGTCATACAGGTGAGTGTCCAACTGGAATTGCCACAATGGATCCCATGAGATATAGAGCAATTGATATTGATGATAGATCTAATAGAGCTTTCAACTTTCACAAAAATACATTATTTGTTTTAAAAGAACTTTTAGAATCAGTTGGAGTTAATCATCCAACTGAACTTAACAGACGACACATTGTTAGGAGACTATCGGAAAGTGAAATAAGGTTAGCAGATCAAATTTATCCAAGAGCCGAAAAGGGTGAACTTCTTAAAAGAGGGAAAAAAATAATTGCCGATCCGCGTATTGATGTTTACTGGAATAAAGTCACTCCCAATAGTTTTAATTACATACCAGGCTCAATTTAATTGACTCAAATTATAAAAAGCAACCAAATCACAAATAAATATTATTTACTTGCTTTAACAAATTTTGAAAAAAAAGATTTTAAATTAGCTAAATTTCATTTTTTGGAATATCTAGAGAAAAATGACGATTTTCAAGCACTAAATTTACTTGGAATTTGCTACCTAAATTTAAAAGAATACATATCGGCAGCAAAAATTTTTAAGGAATTAATTTCTAAAAAAATAATTACCGACTCAATACTAAATAATTATGGTGTTGCATTAAAAAATTTAAAGGAATTCAATACTTCAAAATATTACTTTAAAAAATCTATTAAGATTAATCAGAAAAATTTCCTTGCTTTTTTTAATTTAGGAAATTTAAATTGCGAAATTGGGAAAGAAAAAGAAGCTGAAATTCTTTTCCTAAAATGTATGGAATTAAAAAAAGGTTATCTTCCAGCAATCCTAAACTTATCAATGTTATATTTAAAAAATTATAATTTAGATAAGTGCTTAAAACTGCTTAAAAACTCTTTAAATATTTTTCCAAATAATAACACAGTAATTGAAAATATAGCTAAAATTTATTTAATAAGAAAAAACTTTAATTTAGCAGAAAAGTATCTAATTAAACTTATACAACTATCAAAAGAAAATATCAAAAAGATAATACCTCTTGCCTTAGGATACTCCTATGAAGGAAAAGAAAAGGAATATAAAAAAATTTGTAAGCTTTATATCAAAAATTTAACTAAAGATTCTTCAATATTTTCCTTAAACACAATTAAAAAAAAAATGCCTATAATATCATTTCTTTCGCCCGATATAAGAAATCACCCTGTTGGATTCTTTACCAAAGACATGTTACCTGAATTATCCAAAAGATTTAAAATAGTTATTTTTAACACATGCGAATTTGAAGATGAGATTTCAATATACACTAAAAACTTTTGTCACTGGATAAATTTAAAGACGAACAATGAATATGAAATAGCTGATGCCATTTTCAAAAAAAATGTAGATGTGTTAATTGACTCTTCTGGTCTAACGAGAACGAACAATTTGGGAGTCTTTAAATTAAAGCCCAGTAAAAATCAAGTATCATGGGCAGGTTGGCTTGCTTCTACGAATTTAAAAGAAATGGATTATGTGATTAGTGACCATTTTTGTACACGCCAAAAAGATGAAAAGTTTTTCACAGAAAAAGTATTAAGAATGAAAAATATTTGGTGTACTTATTCTTTATCAGTCTTAGAAAGTCTAAATTTAAAAAAAATAAATAACTCAGAATCTTTCATAATTTATGGGTGTTTTCAAAGACCAGAAAAAATTAGCAAAAAAGTATTACGAACATGGGCGGAGATACTTATAAGAGTCAAAAAAAGCAAAATTTTCTTTATTAATCAGTCCTTTAATGAATATGAAAAAAAAAAGTTAATCTCCTATTTTAACAATAATGGTATTTCAAACAAAAGATTAATTTTTATACAACCCAAAAATCGTAGGGAATATTTAAATTCTTATAATTTAGTTGATATAAACTTAGATACCTTTCCTTATAATGGCGGTACCACACTGTTTGAATCATCTTATATGGGGGTTCCAATATTAACAAAAGAGAACAACTCATTTTTGTTTCGATGCGGAGAGAGTATTAATAATAATCTCAATATGAAAGATTGGATAGCAAAAAATACAAGTGATTATGTAAACAAAGCAGAGGATTTTTCAAACAAAAAGTATATAAACGAATTAAAAAGAAAATTAATAATTGATTCAAATAAATCTATCCTATTTAATTCAAAAGTCTTTGCTAATGAATTTGGAAAAATGATTATGAATATTCTTTAAAATTTTTGATTTTTAAACTATTCTTTATTTTAGTATTCTGGCCCTCTTAGTTTAATAGTAAAACAGGGTCTTGGTAAGACTCAGCCACTGGAGCGTAACCAGTAGAGGGCACCATTTTATGAAGGAAGATTTACAAAAATACATATTTTATAGTTTTCTTGTTGGAATTATCTTAGGGATTTCATTAAACAACTTATCAATCTATTATCCAGAAATAATAAAACTAACTTTAAATGTACTTCAATTTGGTGGAGATGTTTTCTTAAAAATTATAAAAATGCTTGTAGTACCTATTGTTTTCTTTTCATTATTAATTGGTGTTGCTAATCTAAAAAATATTTCAACTCTAGGCAGAATTGGAGCTAAAACTCTGTCTTTATATTTATTCACAACAATGATAGCTATTTCTTTGTCTCTTGTCATTGGGCATATTTTAAACCCAGGTCAGGGGGGCAACATCAGTCTTGAAAATACTCAATTAAAAATCAATGAAGCTCCTTCTTTTTTCGAAGTTTTACTTGATATCATTCCTGAAAACCCTTTTAAATCTCTAAGTGAAGGTAATATGTTACAAGTAATTTTTTTCTCTCTCATCCTTGGTGGATGTTTGTCAAATCTAAAAGATAATAAAAACTTACTTAATTTTTTTAATAGTATGAATGAGCTCGTTTTAAAGATGCTTTCGGCACTAATGACAATCGCACCAATTGGTATTTTTTGTTTGATCTCTAAAACATTTGCTACGCAAGGCTTATCATCTATTTTAGAACTACTAAAATATTTCCTTGGAGTTGTACTAATAATATTTATTCACTTCTTAATTGTTTACATCCCCTTAGTTAGGTTTTTGGGGAAAGTTAATATTAGAACTTTTGTAAATGGGATAAAACAAATTGTTCTATTTGCTTTTTCAACATCAAGTAGTAGTGCAACGATTCCAGTCACACTACAAAATTTAAATAAGAATTTTAATGTGAAATCAAAGATATCGTCTTTTACAGTTCCTCTGGGTGCAACAATAAATATGGATGGTACAGCAATTATGCAAGGTATGGCTACCATTTTTATAGCAAATATTTATAATATAGATCTTTTATTCTCAGATTATTTATCAATCATTTTAACAGCGACTTTAGCCTCAGTTGGAACTGCCGGGGTTCCCGGTGTGGGAATAATTATGTTAGGTATGGTTCTAAATCAAGTTGGATTACCTCTTGAAGGAATTGCAATAGTAATAGGAGTAGATAGATTACTTGATATGTTGAGAACATCTTTAAACGTATCAGGAGATGCAATGGTAACATTAGTTGTAAATAAATCAGAAAAATAATGCTCTTATTTGTAGTTGAATTAGAAATTATCTTTTTTGGAAAAGAGACAAAGTACGTACATGCTTATGATAAAAGTGATGCTGAATTTATAGCAATTCAAAAAACAATAAAAGAACTTAGTTGTTCAAAAGAAGATATTTCAATTATTCTTGTAAAAAAAGTTAATCATAATTGAATAAAACAGGTTCGCCTATTGGTGGTGATGCTATTTCAGAATCCTGCATCACAATTTTACCATTAACAACTGTAAAAACTGGCAAACCCTTAATTTTTAAACCATCGTAAGGAGTCCAACCTGATTTACTTGCGATCCATTCATTGGTAATTGTAAATTCTTTATTTAAATCAACAATAGAAAAGTCTGCATCGTTTCCAATCTTAATTTCTCCTTTGTATTTCATATTATAAATTTTCGCTGGGTTATAACATAGAAGTCTAACCAAATCATTGATACCAAGTTTCTTTTTATTAACAAAATCAAGCATTATTGGTAATATCGTTTGGACTCCTGTCATACCAGAGGGACAATTGGGATATTTTTTTTTCTTTTCCTCTAATGTATGAGGTGCGTGGTCAGAACCAATTACATCTACTATTTTTTCTTCAATACCTTTCCAAAGACCAATATTATGACTTTTATCCCTAATTGGTGGATTCATTTGAGCCAAACTACCTAAATTTTCATAACAATCTGGAGCGTGGAAAAATAAATGTTGAGGTGTCACCTCACAGGTTGAAAAGTTCTTATATTTTTTAAGGATTAATATTTCATCTTTAGTCGAAATATGTAAAACATGTATTTTTCGATTAGTTTCTTGAGCAATCTTTAATAATCTCTCTGTACTTCTTATTGCTGTCTGCGAGTCTCTCCAAAAAGGATGACTGGAGACGTTTGCTTTTGGGTCTTCAACAAGGTGTTTTCTTTCTCTTAATCTATATTCATCTTCACTATGAACAGCAACTCTCCGACTACCTGATGCTAAAATTTTTCTTAAACTTTCATCGTCTTCAACTAAGAGGTCTCCAGTCGAGGACCCCATAAAAATTTTCACACCGCAACATCCTGGTAATCGCTCTAAGTTTTTTAAGTTTTCTATATTTTCCTTAGCAGCACCTACAAAAAAACTATAATTACAATAAGCATTTTTTTGTGCTATTAAAAGTTTTTCATTAAGAGCTGCTTTGGTAGTTGTTGAAGGGTTAGTATTAGGCATTTCAAAAATTGACGTTATGCCACCAAGTATTGCTCCTTTGGTTCCGTTCATAATATCTTCTTTATGAGTCAAACCAGGTTCTCTGAAATGTACCTGAGTATCAACTGCTCCAGGTAAAACAATTAAATTGTTAATAACTATTTTTTTTTCACAATCTTTTTTTGAAAGATTTCCCAACTCAACAACTTTTGAACCTTTAACTCCAATATCAATTTTTTCTATAGATGAATTTGGCAGAACAACGTCTCCACCTGTAATAATTAGATCTAGTTGTTTTTTCATTATTCTAATAAAATTTTAGTTAGATATTATATCAAAAAAATTACCGTCAGTTTTTACATTTTTAAAAGTTACATAATACCACGTTGAAATAAAAATCATATGCCAAACACATCTAATAGCTTTTTTATTATGAGTAATAGATTTACATAAATCTTTGATTTCATTAGGATCAAAAAATATCCTGAGAATTTCAATTTTAGGTAAAAACTCTGAAAAAAATTTCCAATGTTTGGGAAGCCACTTTTCAATGGGAACAGTAAATCCCTCTTTCTTTGTGAAAGCATCATAATATTTAACTCTAGATCTTATAAAATTTCTTATCAAAAACTTTCCGAAACCATTATTGATTTTATACTTATCTTTTATAAAAAAAAAATTTTCAAACAATTTTTTATCAATCAAAGGAGTTCTTCCTTCCATACCGTAACTCATTAGACATCTGTCTAACTTTACCAACAAATTATTAGGCAACCAATTATAGTAATCAAAAAATTGATGTTTTTGAACTCTAGTTAAATCTAAATTTTCAATAAAAGTTTCGTTAGTTTCAAATTTCCAATAATTATCAGTAAATTTTCCTAACTTTCTAAAAGCACCTTTAAAGAATTTTTTTTTAAAAAAATTATAATGCCTATATCTTCCATATCCTCCAAATAATTCATCTCCCCCCTCTCCTGTTATTGCAACTTTAAATTTTTTTGAGGCTACGGCAGCTAATTTAAATGTTGGTAGAATCGCATAATCTGCTATTGGGTCATCTATTTTTTTTGCAGCAAAGGGAATAGTATTCCAGAAATCATCCTCAGTAAAACTTACTTCGTTGAACTTAATTTTATAATCATGGGATATTTTTTTTAACAAGGTATTATTTGAATTATTTTTTTTATCATCTATGTTAACTTTAAAGGCTTCAATTTTACTTCCCAAATTAAGTTTACTCATGAAGTACATAATTAACATTGAATCAATGCCTCCAGAAAAGAACAAACAATAAGGTACGTCACTTCTTAAATGAACTGACACACTTTCTTCTAATTTTTTTTCAATAAATTTATTATCTATGTTAGGTGATCTTTTCTTTAATAAATTTAGTTTTTGCAGTTTACTATTTATGATTTTACCGTTCTTAATGGTTAAAAATTCTCCAGGTCTTAATCTAAAAATACCCTTAAAAATAGTTTTTTTTCCAGTAGTATATTGTAATTCAAAGTATTCAATTAGTTTTTCTTCAGAAATACTTTTTTTAATGATCTTAGTGTTTATTAATGGTGTTATTTCCGAACTAAATATAATTCCATCATTAATTAAGGAAAAATATAATGGCTTAATTCCAAAAATATCTCTGCCCAAAATTGTGCAGTCTTTTTTTTTGTCGTAAATTGCAAAAGCATACATACCCCTCAACTTTTCTAACCCAACCACCCCCTCTTGATGATATAATGTCATAATCGATTCTGAATCTGATTCTGTCTTAAAGTTATATGTTTTGTAAGTTGCCCTTATCTCTGGGTCATTATAAATTTCACCATTTGCAACTAGAATTAAATCATTATTTATTATTGGTTGTTTTCCTCCTTTTAAATCAATTATTGATAACCGAGTGTGAATAAACAAGTTTTTAGAATTTTTATAAAAGGAAGATGAATCAGGTCCTCTATGTAATAGTTGATTAGAAATTTTCTGAAATTTTTCAATTAATTTCTTATTAGAATTATTCAATAAAATTCCAGCAATTCCACACATTAATCTATGATTTTGTTAAAAAAGTTAAGGTATTTTTTTATAATAAGTTCTTCGGAATAATTTTTTTTGAAATCTTTATAACCGTTAGTAACTATTTTCTTTTTTAAGGTTGGATTTGAATCTAATAATTTTATTTGATTAACTAGACCAAATATATCCTCCTTTCCAAACTTAAGTCCATTAATTTTATTTTTTACCATTATTTTAGGGCCACCAGTATCAGCAACAATTACTGGAACCTTGTGAGCCCAGGCCTCAACTATTACATTTCCAAAAGGTTCATGTCTAGAAGGGCAGATTAACAATGATGAAACATTTAAAAACTTAGAAATATTATCTGTCCATTCAAAAAAGCTAACTTTCTCTTCAAGTTTGTAATCTGAGATTATTTCATCATACAAATTTTTTTCATCTCCTGAACCCACTATCCATAATTCAAAACCATTTATATATATCATCGCTTTTAATAAAATATCTATACCTTTATTTTGATGGAATCTTCCAAGACATAAAATTATTTTTTTATCAGTTTCTTTTTCTAACTTTTCTCTATTATTATCATCCACAAAATTTGGGATAAATTCAACTTTATTAGAATCCCAACCATGACCAACGATGTAATTTTTTAAATCTAATGTATTTGTAATTAAATAGTCACAGTTAACATAATTTTTAATCTTATAATATCCACCAAGTCTTCCAACATTTATAGAATTATACTTTCCACTTTGTGGTAAAAGTCTTGATGCCCTATTCATCCAAGTTAGAACAATATCTGGTTTAAATTTCTCAAAAATTAAAGCTATTTGTCTGTGACAAAAAGGATTAAAGAAATAGAAAAACTTAATTTGGTGAATTTTTTTTATTTTGTCTTTAAGTCTTTCAAATCTTTTTTTACTTTTTCTAATTATTATTTCTTGATCAACATTATTATTTTTTGCCAAAGACAAGGAGATCCTCTCAAAAAATTTTTCTGCCCCTCCCTCTTTTGCTCCTCCAAGAATATTTAAAATTCTTAATCTATTATTTTTTGCCATCTTTTTGCAACTTCCGTCCAATTTTCATGATTATTATTTTTAATAAGGTTTTTATGCATTCTCATCCAAGTCTTATCATCTTTCAAGAGTTTTATAGTTTTTAATGAAAAATCTTCATCATTTTCGCAAACATAACCAGTATGATTATTTTTAACGCGTTCTTTTAACGAACCAAAGTTGCAAACTACAGCTGGAACACCTAATACCTGGGCCTCTGCAACAGCCATACAAAAAGTTTCATCATTTGTTCCTCTATAAAGCAAAACTCTAGATTTGGAAATTTGTTTTTTTAATTCATTTCTACTTACTGGGGGACTCAAGTTAATGCCCTTTTTTTTTGCACTCTTAACACGAGATAAAATTTTATTTATAGACTTCTCATGCTTTAATCCAAACTTTCCATATGTCTCTAATCCAGTAAATAAGTTTAATTTAGCGCCAGTGACGTAGGAAAAAATATTTTTTTCCCACTGCTCTAATAACCAATCTAGTCCGCGCATAGGGTTTGAGGTGAAAATTGAGATTGGTTTCGGAGCTATATTTTTTTTTGAAAACAATTCATTTTTTACTCCATAAGGAATAACAATTTTTTCTGAAGCGGGAGCCCACTTAGGATAGGTTGAATAATGATAATTACTCGAGAAAACAATTTTAAATTTATTTAAAAATAATTTTGATAAGTACCTATACTTTAGAAGATATTTAGCCGGATTATGTATCCAAAAAATTCTTTTTTTACATCCTTTTTTAAAGTCAAGGAATTTATCACCTCTATTAACTATAAGAACATCAAATTTTTCTTCAAATATCCTTGAATCAAGTTTTTTCCATTCAACACCATTTATTTTACCTTCGTTTAGACAATTATTATATATACATACTTCATAATTTAATTTTGCTAGGGCTTCAACTAATGATACAAACGCAACTTCAGCACCACCAAAAGGTTTTTTTTTTTAGTAATATAGAATCAAATTCTATTCCATTATCAACAAATAAAAGTTTGGTCATTTCTTTTGTTCAAATTTATATTTTAAGTAAGATATTAGAGGAAACAAACAAGCAACCAAAGCTATGATTATTCCAACCCTCTTTTCTTTATAGCCTTTTCTTAAGAAAAAAACTTTCCAAAATCTAGAAAAAATTCTCCTCAGATTAATTAGTAAGTTTTCTTTATCTGGTTTTTCTTTGAGATCTTTTGCTCTCGCTGTTGAATAACTATCAAGCTTATTTATGAGATCTGAGATTGATTTACAATAATAATGTTCAATTGAATTCTTGAGTGTTTCTCCTTGTTTTCCTTTAAGAAAAACCTTTGGATGAACTCTTTGCTTTCCCCAAGTCTTGGTATCTTTTTTAAAAAGGCCTGCATATGAGGATTTACCTATATATGCTCCCCATCCATTTTTTATAATTTTTTTTCCTAAATAATTATTTACATTAATTAGATGCCAACAATTTGTACTTGTTTTTGTAACTTCTAAAATTTCTTTTGCCAATTTTTTTGGAATTCTTTCATCTGAATCAATTTCTAAAATCCACTCGCAATTACATTTATTAATACCAAAGTTTCTTCTGTCTCCTTCAATTTCCCAAGAACCAGAAAATATTTTTTTTGTAAACTTTTTTGCTATTTGTTTAGATTTGTCAGTACATTTATCTAAAATTACAACTAATTCATCACCAAATGATATGGTTTTAAGACAACTCTCTAATTGTTTTTCTTCATTATGAACTACTATTAAAATTGATAAATTAGTCATAACAAGTTTTGTAAAATTTTATTAATTCTTTAAAAACATAATTCACTGTCAAATCCTTCATTAGTGAATTAACTTTTTTGGGGTTAAATTCCTTATGTCCCATCAATTGATTTGGAGATTTAGGACTTTTTATAGCTAGAGTTTTTTTGCCCCAGGGATGATATCTTTTTGAATCACTAGGTCCAAATAAACCAACTGTTGGAGTGTCTGCCAATGCAGAAAGGTGCATGAGTCCTGAATCATTACCAATAAATAGTTTTGATTTTTTCATTATTAAAAATATCTCTACTAGATCAGTTTTTCCTACTAAATCAAAAATTGGTACATCTTTTAGTTTCAATAGACTTTCAATAGATTTTTTTTCATTTTTAGGTCCCACAATTATAAAACACGAATTTTTAAAATTTGTATTTTTAAATAATTTTTTTAACAGTGAACAAAAATTTTGAATTGGCCAGGTTTTACCAATCCAGTTGGCGCTTGGAGCCACTATAACTAATTTTTTATTTGAAGCAATTCTTTGGGTTAACTTCAAGAAGCTGTTATTTTTAACATTATTTTCATTCAAAAATATATTGGGTGAAAGATCTCTACCAGGAAATAAACTTGAAATTTCCTTTACTTTGTGAAGGTTTGACCTAACACTGTAAACTTTTCTTGTTTCTGCAAATAAAAAAAAACTTATCAAAGTTCCCCTTAGATCAACTATACAATCCCAATAATTAAAAAATATTTGCTTCCAAAGGTAAAACCAATGTAAAGAAAATTTTCTTTTTTTTAGAATTATAAGTTTATCAATATTTTTACAAAATTTAAAAAAATCGCCAGGAATAGGTCCACAAACAAAATAAACTTTTGCATTATTAAATTTATTTTTTAAAAAACTGTTTAAACCTGATGATAGTATACAGTCGCCTAGCCTGTTTGATGAAATTACTAAGACTTTTTTTGTCATTATGAACTTGTTAAAAAATTTAAAAATTTATAAATTAAATAACATGTTTGACGACAAAGAATACTACCTTTTAAAAAAAAGAGGAATAATTTTAATTGAAGGTAAAGACAGATTTAAATTAATTCAAGGAATAATTTCCAATGATATAGAATTGTTAAGAAGAAAACCATCAATTTATTCATCTCTTCTGACCCCTCAAGGAAGGTTTCAGCATGATTTTTTCATTTCTAACTTCAATGAAAAATTTTATTTAGAATGTAACATTAGTGAAAAAGAAGAAGTTGCAAAAAAACTTATGATGTACAAACTTAGATTAGATATTCAAATTACAATTATTTCTAATTTAAATATTATACTTACAAAAAAAAAATTGAATTTTTCAGAAATTTGCTCTTCTGAAATTATCAGTTTTTATGATCCCAGGTTTGATAATAGTTTTTTTTCGAGAACATATGCAGATTCAAATTTTCTTACTGAAATTAAGAAAAAATTCGTTGAGATAAATGACATTAAATATGAATCTCTAAGACTAAATAATTGTATTCCTGATTTTTCAATAGATGCAATAAAAAAAAAATCTCTTTTACTTGAAATGAGGTTTGATGACCTAAATGGTATTTCTTGGACAAAGGGATGTTTCATGGGACAAGAAATTACAGCAAGAATGAAGCACAGAGGAACTGTAAAAAAACTAATTTTTAAAGTTTTAATTGACTTTAAAAATAACCTGAAAAATGACATTACTTTAGAGGAAAAAATTGTTGGTCAACTAAAAAGCCACAATAAAAAAGATGGTATTGCTTTTTTTGATATTAATGCGTTAAGTAATCTTAATAAAAAAAAATTTTTTTCAGGTGACTCCAAACTCACAATTCAAAAACCATGGTGGGTTAAATATTAATTTTTTAAAACTTTAGAGATTCTAGCTAATTCTGAGAAAGGATTTTTCTTATAATTAATCTTTTCAAACCCTTTTTTTAAGCCTACCAATCCAAATTCTCGAATAATAGAATTTTTCATCCATTCAATATCTTGCGAGTATCTATTTTTATTAAGTCTATCTTCTCTAATTAACCATTTCCATCTACTTTCAATATCTTTTTCAAGAAAATTAAGACCAATATTTTTATGCGAGGAAGTCAAAATTATTTTAATATCCCATTCATTTTTATTTTTAAAATAAGTACTGCTACCTGATAAGTCAGAAAAAGTTTGATTTGATAGTTTTTCCATGTCACATTTTGTAACTACAACTAGATCTGGAATTTCAAAAATACCTGACTTCATAAATTGAATAGTATCACCGCTTCCAGGTTGAACACATAAAATAACTGTATCCACAATGTCTTTAATGCTTGTTTCTGATTGACCAACTCCAACAGTTTCAACAATTAAAAAGTCGAATTTAGATCTCATTACTGTCATTGTAGGATACGTCAACTCCGAAACTCCACCTAAATAATCTTTGGCAGCCATTGATCTCACATAAACTCCACCATCATTTGGATCTAGTTGAAATCTCGTCCTGTCTCCTAACAATGCACCACCAGATTTTGAAGACGATGGATCTATGGCTATTACCCCCCCAGTCTTTTTTTTTTTCTTATAATAGCTATT
>MDTB01227319.1_pt1 | contig 18553 bp, 23 predicted proteins | sample 811161 | NCBI WGS metagenome assembly MDTB01 (sample SAMN05326650, study PRJNA326480) | marine metagenome | isolation source: seawater | place: Mediterranean Sea | collected 2009
AAGAAAGTGTTGACATCCAGGCGAAGTGGCGTATATACTAAAAAAAAGGAGAAAATATGGCGACAAACAATAACAACATTAACAACATAATAACAACAAATAAACACAAGTTAATGATTGTATCTAAAGAACAATCATTACCAGAAATTGACTCCGTCAAGGAAGGTAAGGCAGAGAAAATCAACCATTGTAGCCAGGACCTACCGGCGGATTGGCAATGGATGAAACTGGACCTGTTTGACAAAGAGACCAAGACCGGTGATGCCAGGCACAAGTTAAACATCGCGGTGTGTAAGAAGCACCAGATCAAGAACTTCAGGGCGTTGTTGAATTCACCTTGGACACATTTCCGTAGGAATTTGACAGATTTAGAATGGTCATCACCACACTACGAATTGGTCAAGCAGACAAGACAGGCACTCAGGAATGCCGGCTACTCTGCCAAGTCGATATGGGTCAGCAAATGCTATCTGCCTGGATACAAGCAGGGCAAAGGCGATACCGTTAAGGATTTGAGTGTGATCAAAGTCAATGAACAGCAGGATCACCGATACACAGTGATAGTGATAGCGAATGATCGTAAAATGATTGTGCCACTCAAGGGCGACAGAGGTTATCTCACAGAAAAGCAGAGGCAACACGGCGTGATAGCAACAGGCACGGCAGACACGGTGTTGAAGACCAGTGTGGGCGTGAGATTGGATGATGTGCTGTAATGGCCAGGGGTTTCAATTACACCAAGTTGGCACAACAGGATCGTATGCGACACAATGGGTGGGAAAGGTTTGAGCCAGAGAAAAAGAAGAAAATAAAAAAGACCAAATTCACCAAACTGAACAAAAAGCCTTTGCCACCTTTGGTTTTCGTGTGGGATCCACCTCGTTCGTGATCGCTACCTAGGATTTTTACGGGGTCTGCCCACACCCGCCTGTATGCGTCCGGAATCCAGTCGGCGATTGAGCCTGTGGTCCTGTCTCTTGTATCTTTTCAGCACGAAAGCACAACTATGGAGTGGTGGTAGGCATCTGGGTGCCATGCCCTTGTTCCGTGGTGGTCCATTGCCACACTTGAAGTGGCCCAGTGGTTCAATCAATTTTAAGAATCGTTGTGTGTCCATTATGACACCGTGTGTGCCGCCGCGTTGGCGTAGTTGCTTCGCCTATCTAATTCATTCCGTGCCGCAACCCTGACATTGTATTGATCGCCTGTGGCAACCGGTCCTATGAAAAAAGTAGTGTCATTTGTAATGCCTGCCGTGATGTAGGTCGAGTCAGAGGCCAGTTTGTATTGCACGATGTATTCAGTTGTGAACGGATCAGTGCTCGCGGTCCAGGTAACTTTCATCTGTGACTGTGCCACATAACCGCTGGTGCTGTTGTTGGCTGATCCCGATGTCACAGTGACGCCTGTGGGCGCCGTTACCGTCAATGGGTTGGGTAGATTGATAGTTGGCTTGGCGGCCGCGGCCGCGTGTCCGTCCAACACGTAATCTCCGCTGTTATGTTCCGTTGCTACAAAGCCTAGACTGCCTTCACCAGACAGACTGATGCTTTCGATCCGGAAGTATCCGTCAAATGTCAGATTGTTGTTGATCACACGCACAAGGTCGCCCACGCTGACGTTTGTTGCCGCTGTTGTGGTTGCGAATTGGATGCTCATCTTGTTCCTGCTGGCCTTTACCAGTGTCTCAGCCATGTTCAATGCCCTCTCCCTGTGTGTGCAGTGTGGAAATGCTATCTGTTTATGTAATGGTATGTTGTTGTCTTCTGTGAGATATGTTGAATAGGTGCTACTGTCACTTGGTGGCCAGAACACATCGTTGGGCTGGTAATCAGCATCTGGGTCTGTGTAAGTCACACGCAGTTGATTGACCTTCCTTGACTTGCTTTCTCCTTGTATCCGCAGACCTCCAATCAAAACATCCTCGTTTATGATCATTATCGTAGGTGGCGGATTAGGTGCCGCGTCTATGTCTGCATCGTTGCCTCCGTGGTGCAGTTTGATGTAATATTGTCCTGATTGATACGGCATTATACCATTGAAACTGGCCAAGATGGTCTTGACGTTGTTCAACAGGCTGGTTCCTGAGTCAAGCACGCCATCGAATACACTGAACTTGCCAGTGGTGCTTGATGTGTAGGGAACAACCTGGTCACACTGCTGTGCGGCCAACCTAACGCTGTTCCAATCGAAATATTCGTTGGCCAGTCCTTTTCCATAAACGGGGTTTCTAAGGTAGTCGATTAACACGTTCACAGGGTTGTTGTTGTAGGCGGTTGTCTCACTGGCATATGCAGTTGAATTTGTTGCGGTGCCTGAAACACCAATCTCTCCGGTGATATTGAATGTCCCTGTTGGTATGCCAACCTGTGGTCCATTACCTGTCAAGGCCACTTGTGTTTCAAGGGTGTAATTGCCGGTTGGACAGGCGTAATCTTGATCAATCAACGCTGTTGCTGATGCGCCTGCGTTGGTGCTGGCGAATGGTCCACTAGTGATGTCGCTTACCACTGTGCTTGTGTCAGTGTTGGTCAGTATCTGCCTAACCTTAACATTCTGGACTATCTGTGTGCTTCTTATTGAACTAACCGATTTGCCAAGAAAGGAGCCAGACGAAGAACCAGTCTGTAACACGACGTTTGATGTCACGGTGGCGTCTGCCTTAGATTTGAATATTGCCCCTGACTCTGTTGTAGCGAACGTGATAGTGCTTGAATAATTTGCTGTTGGTGGATTGGTTACACCTGTGATGCTGGCTGTGGTCGCGGTGTTTGATCTAGTCCCCGAACCACTGGTGCCTGAGATACTGCCCTGGTAGGCCTGTGTGTATCCACTCAAAATATTGAAGATCTTCCTGCCCTTTAACCTCACGTTAATCTGCGGTATGCCTGATCTGTAAGGATTGTTGTCGGCGTCTTCCTGTGATTCAATCTTCTTCCACTCAAATCTACAAGCCAAGTAGGCAACGCCACGTAATCTGTGGTTGCTACCCCACCCCGGAGCCGCATCTAACAGTGAAGAAACTGTTTGGTTGTCCCTGCCATCAAAGAACTGAGTGACCAGTCTACCCGAGTAATCACCCGATGAGGGTGTGGCCTGTGTGCCGTGTGCGTAACTGCTCATTGGCACCTCTGTGTCGTCGATGTATATCTTGTCTATGCCTTCTACCTGCCCTTCACAAAGTGCTAATGCCACGTAAAGGTATGTGTTGTCTGTGCCGTTCGTTGACACAAAAACTCTGAATCCTCCCAGTCGTCTCTCACCATACACGATAGGTATGTTCCCAACCCCAGAATCCTTGTTCAGTAGTGGTCCTAAAATTTGTTCGTTAACTTGTCCAGTTGTGCCATCTCCGCCCATGTCTGGCATCTTGAATGGCGATGCTACGATGTCAACCGCGGCCTTAACTACGTCCGTGACAAAATCGATCGCATCATCAATAACGTCTTTAATAAATTTAAATGGATTCCATCCCATTATGTCAATATCCTATACATTGTTTTTGGTTCACCTAAGTATTCAATGGTCTTAGCGAACACAGGACAATCGTTACATAGAGTCCAATCGTCCGTGGTCTTTATATTGATTATACCAAACAAGGCGAATGTTCTAACCATTTCTTTCAGTAATTTTACGTAATTTTCCTCTGTCCTAAATTCAGGTAGAATATAGATCTGATCTACAACAGCAAAACCTTTGTCTTCATAGGCGTATTGACCTACATCTGTAAAAACAAAACCAACCAGGGTGTTGAGTTTGAATAAACCAAAATCAAAACTTTGTAGTTTCTTTACCAAACTATTTTTCAGTTGCCTTATCAAGATATCGTCCTTGATGTTTTCAATGCCTTTTTCAAGTAGGCATACCTTTGTCACTTCAAACAATTGGTGTATATTTTTTTCTTCCAGTCTCTTTACCGTGTAATCATTCACTTGCATTACGTTCTTCCCCATTTTATATCTGTTTGTATCTGTGGTGCAAATTCAAAGCCCACATCACTTGAAAAAAATCTTTTTTGACTGTCGCTGTTGGTCCTCCTGCCTGATATCTTGTCATAGTCTGCAAATTGGCTACCAACATTAAATGATAGTGTGGCAGTTTTAGGTGATTCGCTGATGTTAAAATCCTTAATCCTGCCATCAAAAGATTGGAACACCTTTGTAGAATCAATAGCGAAGTTTTCATCGAGAACTGCTCTATATAACACCACTCTTCTGTCAATGTATTCATTGTTGAGCACGTAGGCCAGTGTGGTGTAATCAACCGCTGTAAATGCCACATTCATCGAACCTATCTTGATGTCTTTTGATTCTTGGATGTTACCTATACCTATGAATTGTCCTTGTGCTATGTATGTGTTTGATCCTGAATCAGGTGCTGTGGCACTGTCATAGGAAAGGTCGAGAAAACTGTTGGTGAAATACACAGCGGTAGAAAGATGTATCTCTATGAGGTCCGCTACCCTTTGTCGTTGTCCTGACAGTGATGTTATCAGTCCTGATGAAAGTGACCTTGGCATTAGATGTCCTCTCTTACCGTTATCTCTACTATGCTTGTGCCGTCTGTGTTAGTTTGAAATCTTGTCCTGTCGTCAGTGAGATATACCTTGAAAGGCACGTTGTTGTATACCACTGTTGTGCTGTTTGTGATAGCGGTAGTCAATGGTGGAGTTATATCAAGATAATCTTCTGAACTGGCGTCTTGGTCAACGTCGGCGGTAAGCATATAAACCTTGTCGTGGTTTGAAAATTTTATGAAGTCGCCTGCCTTGAGTGATCCTGAACCACCTTGTGAACGCACCTGGCTCTGTCCTGCCGCGAAAGTCTCTGTGATTGTTGGTGTGCCACTGGCGTTTGTGCTGGCTGTTGATGAATAAATTGGCGGTATCACAAAAAAGTTAGCAAATTGACCTTGTTGTTTGACCAAGAATGAATACAATGCACCCAACTCGGCTCTATCAAGCGTTTTACTGCTCAACTGTATCATCCAATGTTGTCCACCGATAGATCTCCTGTGTGCTTTACGACTCAAACTCTCACTTACCCTTGTTGTGTTAGAACTTGTGATTGATGCTGTTGCGAAAAAATTTGTTGATAGTGTGTTGCTCATTATACTAGACTCCTTTGACCGTTTTCGTTTAGTGCTTCATTTATGACACCTACTATGGTGTCTCGTCTTTGCACCAGCAGTTCATCAAAACTTTGTGAATCAACAGCGGTTATGTTGAAATTGACATTCACTTCGGATCTTCCGCCGGACTGGCTGTGTGGTGTTATTCTGCCTGTCACACTTGGGGTGAAATCTTCCGCTCCAGATTCTCCAACCCTGTAAGTTTGACCCGCCATCACCTGACCTCCAAATTTCCTTCCTGGATACTGTTGTGATCTTATGGCGTTGACCTGTGCCATACCAGCCGCCACAATCAATGCTCCTGTAATGAATCCAAACACACCACCCTGTGCGAATGCTTTTGTGGCACCTAAGTATGTGTTCTGTATTGCTTCAGCGATCTTAACCGCTTTTTGTAGTTCAAAGAATTTCTTGTTCTGTGATGCCAAGATGTCCAACGTCTCACGACCTTGGTTGATGGCTATCTCTTTCATCTCCTCCTGTGTGGTTTTTGTGATGTCCGCTTCTTTGAATTTGCCTTGTTTGAACAGGTCAATGCCTGCTCTTCTTTTTTCATTCTGTTCCTGTATGGCCTTGTTTTCAATCCTGCTTCTTATGTTGGCATGTTTTATGGCTATCTCTGTCCTTGCTTTCTCATACTCTTCGAAGGTAATCTCTCCAATTTTCAATGCCGCGTCCATGTTCTTTATCTGTTCACGTTCTTTTCGATCATTTGCCTCTATTTCTGTTTCATTGAATAACATCACCTGCTCAAACTGTGCCCTCATCTTCTCCATCAATTTGGTCTGTGCGGTGCTCTGGGCGTTGGTTGCCGCGGCATTGTCATATTTGAATTTCGTGTTGTCACCAGTCGCCACAGTGTTGGCCACGATGGTTCCTGTTGATTGTGTGTAAGCGTCGTTGTTAGTGAACAAGGCCTTGCTGTTGGTCTCTACTGATTCCGTGGCGTCGGCATTAGCGTCACTGAATAGACCCAGTTTTGTGGCAAGGAAGCCCAGACCCATTGCTATCACCGTGGCCGCCGCTATGTAAGGGTTGGCCCTTGCCGCCGCTGTAAGTAATTTTGTGGCTGTTGTGACTGCGGCTATACCAGTGGCAAGTCTTCCAAAACTTGCTATCACGGATCCGAGAGCCATCGCTCCTAATATGTTTCTTAGTAATTCAAAGTTGTTCCTAACGAACAACAATGCATCGCCTAGTGTCTTACCTAAAGCGTGTGCCAAATCTTTGTTTTCCTTGGTCAAGGAAATGATGTCTTTGGTTATGAGAGTGAGTGCCTCTGTTAGACCACCCTCGCCAATCTCGTTGGCCGCGATGGCAAATTCATCTTTCATGTTGGAGAAAGCGCCTGACAGTGTTTGCGCCTGTCGTTCAATCGCTCCAGCGAATTTGACCCTACCAACCTCACTCAAGAAGTCAATAATTTCTTGTCCGTCGTTCTTTATGTTGAAGGCCGTGCCCCTGAAGTTGACGGTTAACCTGTCACCTTCGGTCTTGACTTTGATACCCAACTGTTTGAGCATCTCAAATTCACCAGTGGTGGCGTTGAACACTGCCTGTGAGACCTCGTCAATACGTTTTCCCATACCCGCGGCAATGTTACCAATGTTGGTCATAAACTCCGCGGTTGGATTCAGACCGGCATTCTTGAATGTGATGAACGCATTCGTAACCTCACCCAATTGGAATGTTGTCCCGGAAGTGAATTCTCTGATAAGATCAAAGGCCTGTGCCGCCCTGGTGGCGTCGCCTTCGATGGTGATCAATGTTTGCCTTAGATCCTGAAACTGTCTGATGGTGTTGACAACACTGCCAACCAACCTGGTGAAACCTATGGCGGCGAATGCCGTCGCGGCAATCTTGGCCGCTGATCCCAAGCCTATGGTGGCCTTGGTGGCACGGCCGAGGCTTTTCTCTAATCGTGCGATCCTCTTCTGGTTGGAAACTACTACGTCTACATCTATCCTGGCCTTGTCTGCCATCTACCTACTCCTGTTTTGTTTCATAGCACTGCGTTTTGCTTCAGCCTGTTCCACCTGGTAATAAGCGGCCCAGAGATCTAATTCCAGCGTTGTCATTTCAAGCACTTCCGCCACAGACTTTTTCAGTCTGTCGGCCAAAACAAGGAAGAACCTCAGATCACCGCCGGTCTTTATTCCTTTGCGAGTGCCTCCACATCAACCCTCTGTTCGAAGTTGTTGATGGCACTTGCAACTTTTGTTATTACGGCTGGATCGGCTTCATGCATCAGTGAGGTCTTGTCCAGATCCACAAAGATTCTTTTACCGTCTTTGTCAAGTGATTTCACAATCAAACTTTCAACAAGGGCTTCCACCGTCTTGCCTTTGGCCTGTAATTCAACCACTCTAGCCTCGTCCTTGAAGGGATAGGTTTTCCTACAATAGATATCCATATCCCATTCAGGAACGTTTATTTTCATCATTTCACCACCGATCGCTGATCTGTAGTGTTCTGTTATTTTCTTCATTTGTGAAGACATATTTTCTAACTCCTTTTGTTTAGAACTTCCCTAATGGCAGGTCGCGTTATACCACGAGGTGATTGTTTTGAGTAGCCGCGGTTGAGACGTTCGATGTAAGGAGTGTCGTTGGTTACCCTGAATTCTCCTTTTGCTCCCGTCAACCTCCAATTTGATCTAGCACGACCAGATCTTTTTGGAGTGTGCTTTGCCAGTGTCTGGAAAGCGTCCTTGGCCACTGAGCCAACCCGTTGGTCTATATCACGTCTGAGACCAGAGATTGCCTGCTTGGCGTTTATTAACTTTATCTTTAACAAATCTATTATAGGTTTGTTTTTGTTAATGCACCACTACCCTGAAAACTTATAGAGGCCTCGACCATGCCGTCGAAATTTGACGAAATTGAGTGACCTGTTACTATAATCTCTCCAGTTAGTTTGATACCAGTTGTCTCGCCCGACGGATATATTTCCACAGAAGCCGCGCCTGCACCAATACCTGAAAATAAGGCATTTGCCGCCGCGTCGTCATCTCTGAAAAATACGTCCATTGATCCTGAAAACTGGGATAGACTTGGAAGGTAACTTCTTGAAGTGTCTCCCATCACTGTCTGTTCTACGGTTGCCTGTTCCTGATCAACTGTGAATGATCTGATTTCCGCTACCGCTGTTGGTGTTCCTGAAACGTCGTATTTCACCACGCCCAGTTCACCAGTGTAAGTTGCTGTGTTTGTAGCCATCTTACTTCTCCTTGTTGTTTAGATCTTTTTTAAGATCTGTTGATTGAACTTCACCCTCGGCAGTTATCTTATCCTTGCCTTGTTTGAATGTTGCTGTTGGTTGTGACGGACTGAAAGTCCATCCTTTTTCCAGATGCTGACGAACATCTCTGTTGTCAACTATCTCTGAAACTTTTCCTTTATACATTTGTATTGCCATTATAGCACTCCTTTTTTGTATCTGTAGATCACTTCCACGGTCACAACGACTTCTCCCAAAGGCAAAGTCCTTTCAATGACATCTACTGCTGTTACGCTGGTTGTGACGTTGTGGATGTTGTCTACGCTTTTTGTGATGTCTCTGTCTCTTGAAAGTTCTAAAGTCTCTTCTATCCGTTCAACTATTTCATTCCTTAGGGTATCGATCTCTGTGCCCCTGACGTAACATCTCAATTGGTATTCTAGTGTGCTCTCCCTCAGGCCCATTGATATGTCGCTCCTGACCTCGTTGCCGGTTACCATTAGGATCGCTGGAAATTGTGTGATGGCAAGTTTGGTGACCTCGAAGTCAACCCTCGACACCTTGCCCGGTGCTGGATCAGTCATGTTCTGCAACTGTTCCAATAAATTTTTTGCTATATCTTCTCTCGCTGACATTATCTGATCAATCTACCGTTATAAAATGATGTTTTTTCTCCGTCCTCGAAAGTTCCTGAAGAATCAATGTCGTAATGGACTCCTGACCTCAAGATCAGATCAAATTCTTCTTCGAATTTTTCTTTGTAATATACCCTCTTGTTGGTGAACACATCTGTCTCTTCGAAAGTTGACAGTTTCGGATAGATGTAGTAAGCAAGTGTGTGGTATACGGCGGCCCTCGTGAATTGTGTTGAATCTAATTTAGAAGTGTCAAGTTTTGCCGTGTATGTGCTTGATACAGTCAAATCATATCGACCAAAATCAGTTGTGGGGAACCATTTTATATTCAGTAGACGGACGATGTCTTCGTAAGTCTTCTCGTGTTCTGTTGTGTATTCTAAAATTCCAAATTGTTTTATTTGGGGTTCGTATTCCAATAGGTTCGTGTCTGTCGCGAATGTTGGCATGCTAAAAGTCCTTCTTATTAGTTTCTGGTAGAGTCCTTCTCTACACGATTATTTACCGCATCGGTGTATTGTGGGCGGTCTAAAAAAAAGCCCTATGTTTCCACAGGGCTTTTTAATGAGTGAGGAGTTGCCTCCTTAGTTGTTAGGACTACTCGATTGAAGAATCAAAAGATCCTCTTACGCCAGCCAAGTCTTGTAACTCACCTGTTCCGTATACAGCAGTTCCCATGATATCAAAACCTCTTAATGTAACCTCTCTCTGAGATTCGATCTTGATGTCTTGCATCATTGCTAAACCAATTGCTTCCTTGTGGAAGATTCCACAGCCATAGTCACCTGCAGTTGAACCATCCGCTAGTGGAACTAGAGATGATTGGTATACTGGAACGCCACCTAGTGTGCCCATGAATCCATTTTTCAAAGCATCATTACCAACTGCTGAAGCCGGAGCCGCAAAAGTTGAAGTAAGAGTTGATGCGATGTCGTAAGCGATGTTCGGGTGTAACACGATCGCACAGTCGTTTGATGTGTCGTAACCTTGAGATCTGATCTTAGCGATTGCTTGGAATAACATAGCCGGTGTCGCTGTTGGACTTGCACTTTCGCCAATTCCACCAACACTCTGTGAGAAGTTGTTGAAGTTAGCCATTAGGTCTGAGTCCATTTTTCTTGCTATCGCTTCACCGAATAATTTTCCAATGTCCGCAACAACGTTAGACGCTGATGCTTGGATTGAAAGATCTGAAACAGTTGCTCTGATACCTACTTCTGATACTGTTAGAGCCGCTGTTGATGGAGTGATTGCTGTTGCTGTTGGAGCCGTTGCTTCTGTTAAACCCGCCGCCGTCTGTTTTGCGTAGATCGGCACGTTTACTGTTAATCCACTTGAAGGTGCTAATGTGTAGTTCTTAACTAGACCTTTCATTATAGATTTTTCAGATGCTTGGTATAACGCCTCTGCAACGATTGATGGCAATAAATTTGCCAATGTTGTTGTGTTTGTTAGAGCCATTGTGATGGTTCTCCTTTGTTATTGTTAGTTGTTAGAGTTGATCTACAAGCCCATTGTTTTACGATGTTCCGCGTAGATCTTCCTGTGTTCTGGATTGTTGAAGTCCAGTTTCTCAACATCTATCTGTTTCGCACCAGCCGTGCCAGTGTTCGATGTAGAACCACCTCCCGGTTGTCCTGCTGTAACAAAGTGTGGGTTTGATTGTAAGAATTCTCCTACCAACCCGTCAATGTCAAGTGGATCACCATTGTCAGTGTATCTAGTCTGTCCTGTTTTAAGATCAATAACTTCAACTTCTCCCGTGTCTAACATCTTGATGTTCTCCCTAACCAGTCTCGCGACTTGTTCTGGATTGATCGCTTTCTTGGTTGATGCGGCATTTATTAATGCTCCATCCACCTTGATCTTTGTCAGTTCGGAAGTTAGTGATGAAATCTTGCTGTTAAACTTCTCAGCATTTTCTTTCAACAGTTTCTCAAACTCTGACTTCTCTTGTGCCTTGGATATCTTCTCAGATTCCTCTTTGGCAGTTAGAGATTTGTAGTGCTCAACGTCTATACCCTCAAACTTCTTTGATAGTTTGGCTTCTGCTTTTCTTCTTACTTCAGCCGCCACAGCATCAAGTTCTGCTTGTGTATAAACTTTCGCGGGTTGATTGTCCGCTGTGTCCTGTGTAGTGTTTGTGTTAGAGACTTGATCTGGTGCCACAGTGGCAGTTTGACCCGTGTCTTGCGATGTTTCTTGACTCATCGTAGTCCTCCTTGTTGTTAATACGTGATTAGGATATGCTCACAATCATATTTATCCGTTGTTAGTAGAACATACTACTATCAGGGTCAAGACCCCAAGACAGATAATAATCAGTTTTTCGTAATCGTTGTTGTGCATTTTTCAATTTATTTAGATCCTGCACCATTATCAACGCACATTTCTGGAAACTGAAAGACACACCTTTGTGTCGGCCGTCATTGTCAGGATGGTCATACAAGATAGCACTGTTGGGATTGTTCTTGTGTGAGCGTCTGCATATGCTGGCCAGTTTACGCTCTGTTATCGGTTCGTTGAAATAGAAAATAACAATATCGAGATTAAGCACATTAAAAAGATTGCAACACTGATCAATCTGAGCCAACACATTTGGCGTCGCAGGCGTGATTTGTATCTTACGATCTTTGAGTGTTCTTTTTGCAAACGGGCAGACAGGCTGTTTACTCGCTTTATGAGTTTTGATAACAACCTGTCTGATCCATTTCTCAATGTCTTTACTATCTACGTCTGCCACTGGGTTTTCTTCTGCCAGACTTAGATCCTTTTTTCTTCTTCTTTTTCTTGTCCATTGTGATCCTCCTTGATCCTGTGCTTGGTTGGGAACTTCTCGGGTCTGCCCTCGTTCCTTGAAGGAGCATACAAGTCTAACAGTTCAACGCCCCTGGCGTGAGCCACCCTCTTCAACAACACACAGGCCTTCCTGGCACGTGTGGCATTGGTCTTGCTTGGATGCTTCATCAATTTGTCGTAGTGAGTGAAGTAGTCAAGGCACAACTGTTTCATCTGCCTGTGCCTGGCCGTCTCCTCCGGTAATCTGTATAGTTTCCTGATCATAATTTATAATGTCCGTTGATGCTGTCAGCCATCTGCTGATACATTGTTGCCATGTCACGTTCTTGTCTGTAGGGACTGTGTAAGTGTGATTGTTTTATCTTGTCAAACAGTTCATACTTGTCATAGAATTCCGTGTCCTGTAGATCAAATGTCGTGGAACCTTTGTCAAATTGCATCACGTGTTCTCCGCTTGTAGATTGTATTGTGCGGCATCCCACACACTGAACTGATTATCGGCCAGTGTTGTGAATCCTTTTTCTCTGTCTAAGTATTTGTAATCCAATCTCTCGATGTCAAACTGTGCCAACCAAGTGAACACGTCCTTTATCCTGAAATCCTTACAACTGTAGACGTCCAACTGTATCACGCCTGTCTCTGACCAAGAATGGAAAGTTATCGAACTGGTGGTGATTATGGCTGTTGAACTCCAACCCAAGTTGCCAGTGTCCAGGCAGTATGCCGAGTGTGGGCCTGACAGGATCTCCATGTCTATCTTTCTGATGAGGCTGGCGATCTCTGCGTCCATACGCTCTTTGGTGAAATCGTTGAGCGGTGGCGAATTAACTTCGGCCCTAATCAGTAGGTGTTTGTGTTGGAGATGTGGATGCATTGTTCAAATTTAATAACTCTTGTTTTGCTGTTGTTATGTCTGCTTGATTAATCTCTGGATGTAGTTGTAACATCTGTTGGTCTGTTAGACCTTCCATTATCATCTCTTTGATGTGTTGTGATCTGTTTTCTGGAGTCGTAACTGGATGTTGCATCTCCTGTATTTCTTCATCGTCGTCTGCCAGTAATTCAACTATCTTGTTGTCCAACATTGTTTTGACCTTTGGTGTTGCTGTTGCACTGTCTCTCTGGGCCACTGCGGCTTTCTGTATGATCTCCATGTCGATGTTCTTGTCCTTGATGTGGAACGCAGTGGGATATTTTATTTCACCATCCCAGGCCTGTCCTTGCCATAGTCCAAACAGTCTGAAAATATTCTCCTCCGACAGTTCGAGATTCTTGGCCTTCTCTGATAGTTTGGCATCCAAGAGCATGTATTCTGATTGCATCGCTAGGCCAGACATCTGTCTTGTCTCAACTGCCCTTATGGCCCCCAAGTGCGCCATCCTGTCGATGGACTTCACTGTGTTCTCCATTGTCTCTAGGATTGCCTGTAGGTTACCACCTGATGGCTGAAGCAAGAACGGCTTAAGGTTACCGTCGAGTTCTTCTGGCATCGTTATTATCGCACCGGCACCTGCTGATGCCTGCACTGAATTTGTTTTCACAAGTGATGGGTGATTGGTCAGTCTTATCAACTGCTCCGCCTCACTGTTCAGTGAGTGGAGGAATCTCTGACTCTGTGCGATGTCGTTGATGTCTGAAACACCTATGCCCCTGATTGGTCCCCTGTTGGCATATACCCAAACAGCAGGCACCTTGCCCAGCGTGTTTGGTCTCTCATTGATCAATTGTAAATTTTGTTTCTGGTCCGTGTTGAATGATTCCAGTGTGATCTTGTCTTTGGTCCAAGTCCTCACGTAAAATTCTGCGGACTGTTCCCACATCCTGTCATCCTCTTCAAGGAACTTAACCATCTCTAATTCGTAGTGCCCATTTGGCTGTCTGATAAATTTCCAATCTAACACGTTCTCTGGTGTGTAGATAGTGACGTATGGTCTGATGTCTTGTGCTAATTCTTCTGCCCTTGTGCCCACTTGCATTTCAGGTCTGTCAACGAGGACCACGCAGTGTCCATAGATAGAACTCTGTAGATTGGCCTCCCTCATAAATGAATCCCAACTCCTTCCTTCAAGATCGCAATCTTTCAAGAAATTTTCCATCTCTGGTGTGTTCTCTAACCAACCGAAGTCTCTCTTTGGTTCTTGCCTGTATAGGAAACTGTTGTAGATGTGACAAACGCTCCTACAATGATTGTCTACCGCAGATTGATCCAACCTGTTGAAGTATTCACTGTCTGACTCATATTGATATTTTGTTAGGTATTGTCCTTGTTTGTATTCGTTGCCACCGAGGTAACTTCTCTTTAAGAATCTGTATTGGTCAATGTAGTTGTCGTAATCTTTGTGTGTTGGCAATCCTTTGACACTGCCGTTGATTGTTGTTTGGTGGTAGTTGGCCATTATCTCATAACTCCTGTTTTGACTGCAAATCTTTCGTTTGGTGTTGACTCATATAAGGTCTTGATTGGGTATAAAAACGAGATTTTGTAACCAAGACTGTCGGTAAAATGATCATATCCTTGTGTTTTATCAGGCAAAGTTGTTCCCTCTTTGTATGTCTGTTTCGCTATGCTATTTAACATATTCTTGCACTTGGGGTCAATATAGATATCTCGCTTGCCTGACGCTGAACACAACTTGGCATTGACGGAATTTATCCTGTCCCTGACTGCCATATGCCTCGGCATAACCTTGCAAATAAATCCCGCATTCTGAAGAATAGATAAATCTGTCCTGCCACCTGCTGATGTCTTCCTGGCCCTTGACGCCGGATCCGGATACACGAATATCTTCTTGCCTGGATATCTACGGTGTATCTCACTACACATCTCGTCAGTGTTTGAACTCCAAATCTGTATCTCATCAAAGATGTTGACCACATCATTCTGTATGTAACTGACCACTGCACTCATAGGGTCAAGGTTGAAGTCCATCCCGATGTGTATGATGTTGTTGTCCAGTGGTGGTATGATCTTCTTGACGTTTTCTTTCATGCTAAAATTATAGATCACCCCAGAATAGGATTCCCACGTGGCCTCATATTCTTGCCTATAGGTCTTAGAATCGAGATCACGCTTGGCCTGTTCTATCTCCTGCTGGTCAACCCAGCCACCCTGCACTGTGGTGTATTGATAACTCGACCATTCTTCCTCGGTCTGGTCTTGACCCCGCTGGTAGAGATCATAGAACCAATTCATTCCTTTTGGTGTGCCAATGAACATGGCCCTGCCTTTGGTGTCTGACAGGGTAGGACGAAGAACTTCTGTGAAGGCACTCTCCTGGATATCAGCACACTCATCTAACACTAGAAAATTTATACCAACCCCACGTAGAGAGTCAGGATTGTCAGCGCCTCTCAGACAGATCCTTGATCCGTTTTTGAGTATAACTGTAAGTTCTGCCTCGTTGATGTTCTTGACCCAGCGTAGGTCCTTCAATATTTTTTTAAGTTTGATCCATGCTATTTGTTTGGCCTGTCTGTAAGAGGGCGCCACATACCAACAAACCTTGCCTGGATCCCGGGCGTAGTAGCAAAGTTCTCTGATGGCCAGTGTAGTTTTGCCTACCCGACGTCCGGCCACACAGACACGGAACCTGGCCGGGTCATCCGCAACTGCACGTTGTGGTCCTGATAATTTCATTATATGTAGTTATTATGGTTGAAGAAACAACCGTTATTTCTCTTCCCAAGGAAGAGGTGCTGTGTTCTCTTCGTTGGTTGGCTGGTCCGCTTGGTCTAGATACTGTTTGCCCATCCAGATAAGCATACGGACATCGCCTTGTAATGCTTTCTCCATCTGTGCTCTCCTCAAGGATCTCTTGCCTTCCGCTCTGCCCTTTTCAATCAAGTTCTTGAATCGTTTTTCTAAGGTGGCTATTGATGTGCCGGCTATCTCTGCTATCTCTGTGTATGAACAGTGTATTGATGCCAACTTGAATATCAAGTCGTGGTCTAATTTGTATGATTTCTTTGATGCGTCCATTATAAGAATCTCTCCGTGCAAAGTATCCTGAATGATCTGGCATCGGTGTCACCCTGTGACGTAACTATCACACATTTTACATCATAGAGATTGTTCACTGTGCCTCCTGACAATCTGATGTTTACCAACACGCCACCTGTTACCAATACGTCTGTGCTGGCGTTGGTTGGGAATGCCAATGGTGCCGAATCGCCTGATATTGTTTCAATCGTGACAGTGGCGCTGGCCACCGTGTCACCTGAATTCAGGTAATCTGTGAAATCAAGACCATACTGTATGTTTGAACTTGGTGACTTCTCGAAGTAGATGCCATCGTTGTTTTTTTTCGCTCCGGTCAAATTGGCCATTATTGCTCCTGTCTAACCCTTGGTGTTGTGAATCTGTTTCTAAAAGGTGGTGTTCTCAATTTCAATTTCCTTGTTTCTTGTGAAACTAGATAGTCTCTGTTTTCTACTGTGATAGTATTTAACCTGTTTTCTTGTTTTACCAATGTTTGCCTATTTTCAATTGGCAACACCAATTGTCTTGTTTCGGTCGCAACCTTGATCGTAAAGTAAGGATCGGCCTGATAGAACACCCTCGCTGTTTGTAATGTGCTAACAAAACCAACCAACGCCGCCAAACCTGCAGGTTTGAACGTAGGAGTCAATGTTGTCGTAGAAGAAACGGCCATGATGCTCTCGCCTGCTGGTCTGAATGTTGGCGTTATTGAGATTGATGTGGTCACATCAATATCCGCAAACGTGTCTGTGATCGCACTTGCGGTCAATGTTGTGTTGAATGCCCCGGTAATAGTAATTTTTTCTTCTAAGGCATAGGTTATGTTTGATGTCAGTGTTGGACTGAATGCTGATGTGATGTGTGCTACTGCTTCAAGTGTGCCTGTGGCCGTGACCTCCATTGTGATCGCTGAGTTGAGATCTGCCTCTCCAAACTGTCCCCTTGCTGTGTCTTCCTCAAGGCTGAATGTGCCAGTGTATGAAACTGTGTCACCAATCAACAACGATGGTGTGACTGTCAATGAACCAACGGCGTTTTTAACAAAAGGTGTAGCCCATGCGTCGCCTGGCCAGTTGTCCCAGCCTGCTTCGTCACCAAGCCACGTCTCAACAGGCCAGTCATCCCAACTGCTACCTGCCAAGAATAACCAAGTGTATTCACCTTCGTTCAACACAAAGTCATCCACTGAGTATCCTACTTCAAAATAACTGTTGAGTTGGAATGTGTCCCAAGTGTAGTCACCTATGATGTCTATCTTGAACGTTGGCGTGATTGACAGGGCACTGGTCGTTGTCAGTGTGTCATCCACACCTGGTTTGAAAAGCGGTGTGGCCGTGAGTGCCGTGGATGAAGACAGTGTCTTGGCATCCATGAACACGAAATTTTCTGTGGTTGATAGGACAGTGGTGTTGGCTGTAAGGTTCTTTGTGGCATCAAATGTCACATTGGCCGTTGCCGTTAAATTTGTTGTTGTTGCTATGTCATCAATGACAGCAAGTTTTATAACCAAGGAATCTTCGTCAACAGTGGCAGTGACCGTCTGTGCCGATTGTCCCTCTCGTAAAATACCTCCAAGGCAGGTCAGTGTAGTGGTTGGTGGTGTGAACACCACAGGGTCGTTGGCATCAATGACTATGTCATCCGCCTCCCATGATCTTGTAAGTGCACCTGCAGGTCCTGTGTTGGCCTCCAGTATCGCAGTGTGACGGTTCAGTGTTATTGAGTGTAAACCATTTGAATTGTTGTTGCTGGTTGATATCTGGTATGCAACGAACTGGTCGTTGTTGGTCCCCTGAAGGAAACTCTGTAAAGGTCCATCAATCGCTATAGGTTGTAAATTTGCAGTCCGTGTTGTTACGTCACTGCCTGTCTGCACGAACGTCTCCAGATTGAAATTGCTGGTCAACGAACTGGTTGATAGGTTGCTTAGATTTTGACTGGTGCTAATGTATCGTATGTCGAAGATGACACCTGTTCCACCGCTATTGACTGATAGGCCAATCTTTGGTCTGGCCTTGTATTCAACAATACACCTGCTGGCAGGTATGTTGAATGTAGATTCACTGGTCCTGAAATCTTGTTCAAAACCAAACACGTGTCTTTGCGTGTTGGGTAGGCTGTTTGAAAGGGTGAATGAACCGGAGTTGTTCTCAGTTACTCCACTGCCTTCGGTCTGTCTTGTTCCGGTAAAATTTATGTCGGGTGTTCCACCGTCAACCGGTCCGACCCTTATGACTCTGGTCCTAGACACAGGAGTTGCCCTCCTTTATTATGCTAATGCAACTGATAGATTGCCTGCAGAAATCGTAAATTGGTCTCCGCTGCTCACCGTCTTTGCTGTCGTCAACGCACCGTAGAACAGGACGTTGCCACTACCTATAGTGTTGCCGTCCATGATCGCTATGTGTGTGACGATGTTGCCAGTTGAACCAGCCGATTGGTAGTTGCCTGATGCAACAGGAAAGTTCACTGGACCTGATGTTTCAATTGTGCCGGTGGTAGTCGTGCCCGCCGCACTGAAACTTGCAGATTGTCTAGTGTAACTTGTGCCTGAGTTTACTATCTCGTAGTATCCAAATTTTGTCGTCGCATCCGTGCCTGAAGTGTTGGCTTCGAGTGCCGCCCCCAATGCTGTGACCTGTGTTGAGTTTGCTGTTGAGAACAACGCAACATAGACCGGTGATGGTGCTGTGAAGGCACCTGATGATCCTCTTAATGCGTGGTCCAACAGTTTGTTTTCTAAATAATCGCTTGCCGCTGTCATTGTGTGTTTCTCCTTTGTTATATAACA
>MDTB01208123.1_pt1 | contig 18552 bp, 23 predicted proteins | sample 811161 | NCBI WGS metagenome assembly MDTB01 (sample SAMN05326650, study PRJNA326480) | marine metagenome | isolation source: seawater | place: Mediterranean Sea | collected 2009
GAGAAATAAAATCAGGTATAATTCTACTTACTCTCATAATATTTTCACCATCACCTCTAAGATCACCTAAATTAGTTGCAGCTCCTCTTACAACTTTTTGTGTAATATCATAATCTCCAGATGTTATGTTTGCTGGAATAGCTGTTGTTACAGAATTTCTAATTTGATTAATGCCTGTTTCATGTTCATAATAATAAGTGATGCCATCGGTGTTTCCAGTTACATCAAAAGATACATCATCACTAGCATCGTATTGAGTAGCGTGTGGTAAACCAAAAACAGCTGAATCTTGCCAACTTGTTCGTGTAAACAATGTGCTTGCATTAGTAAACCATATTGGTCTTTTAGCTGTTGAATCTAAATAACTGTAAGTAACTGATCTTGTATTAACATTAGAATTTGATGTTGGATAAAACCAAACAACTTCTCCAAACAGGTTATTAATTCCTGCGTATATAAATTGATTAGAAGTTAAATTTAAATTGTCATAAACATAATCCTCAACTAAACAATCCATAGATTCTAGTTTACCAGTGTATCTAAAGAAACCATTTTCTGACATCCAATAAGCAGCGCCATCAACTTCAACAGCTGCATTCATTCCTATCAATCCACAGTTAGTACCAACTTGTTCAAAAGCAAATGTAAAAGGAGTTCCAACAAAACGCATCGTAAATAAAGATGTATCAGACCATATATAAATTGCATTTCTACCAAGTTCTGCTCCCATGATCCGTGATCCGGCGGCCAGTCTTTGTGTACCTGCACTATTGGTTGCTGTTGGTGTATAATCATTTATATTTTCTTGAGAAGAAAAACGTATAAACATTTCATCTTGAGAAGTTTTATCTCCAATAGTTGTTTCTGTTCCAAAAAAAACTAAGTGACGATCGGGTGTAGATACCAACATATCCCGTGATGCAGTAGGTGCACCACTTATTATAGTTGCTCTAGTAGCTGTGGCATTAGCAGCATTAGAATCCCATTCAAAACATTCTCCATTAAATATTAAAGCAATTAAAGTATCACCTAAATTATCTAAAGCCCATAATCCTGGCTCTGCAACAAAGTCAGTCGTGCTTGCAGCTTGGCCCCATGCAGAATAACTACTTGTGTTTGTAACTGCTGCACCAGTGGAATGAGCTGCTCTAGTTGTTCCTCGAACTGCTCTTACAATTCCTGTTAAATCGTTTCCTGAAACTCCCGTGTAAGAAATTTCTTCTGTGCCCACTTGAATATAGTTTGTTCCTGTGCTTGGAAAACCTGTTGTGCTAGTTAATGTAATACTTGTTCCTGACCCACCGGTTCCAAAAGCATCATTTAATAATCCCCCGTTTAATGTAGTTGTTTGAGGAGCTGATACTGTTCCACCCCATTGAGATATACCCCATCCATAAACTCCAACTTGTTCAGCTGGTCCAACATGATAGTATTGAAAAAAAGTTATGCCTCCCGAAAGAGTTGCACCACTTCCAGTTTCATTAGATGGCATTGTAATGGTAATAGTTGTTGTTGATGGTACAGATGTTACCATAAATTTTTTATTACAAAAATCAGATGCACCAAAATTAGAATTAGTTATAGCACTAAAAGTTGGCGTATCTCCAAATAAAATTATATCTCCAGCTTGAAAAGTATGGGTTGTGCTAAAAGTAATTGTTACTTCTGGTTGATTATTAGTGGTGCTAAAACAATTTGTTAAAGCTGTTCCTGTTGGATTAACTAAAGGATGTATATCATAATATACTCCTCCTGAATAAGCATATAATATTCTGTTAGTTCCTATAATAGCGTATTTAATACCTTCTTTATTGACCATGTGATGCAAACCTCTAGCTGCACCTGTCAATTTACTTGCTCCTAATTGAGACCAACCACCAATTTTTTCCGGAGTGCCATATCTAAAACGAACATTTTCTCCTTCAGTCCATTGAGACTCAGCACCGGTAGATGTAACTTGTTTATTGAATCCGGGTAAAAAACCTAACTTTTGTAACATATGACTCCATTATAATACTACTTTACAAATGAAGGTAGACCTAACATAGGTCTTCCATCAAACTTGTTTTTTTCAGCAAATGGGCCATTTACATGATTATAATGCAAAAATACTTGGCCGCAGATGTTTCCTTCAAATGGCTCTCGCCAATGTTCAAGATCACATCCACTATATACTAGCATATCTCCCCTTTCAAGTAAGACTTTCGTTCCTTTTGGAGCGTTCGGTTTTACAATGTTTTGTCGTTCATTGATCACATTATTAGCTCCCGTGCCATCAATAAATATAGGCCATGGGTCTCCTCCTAAATTTAAAGTGGTAGATATCTCACAAGAGGGTCTATCTTTATGTCTTTTTAATATATCACCTTTTTTATATATCCTAGCGTATGAGTAGGTAGGCACTAATTCTAACCCTGTTTCTTTAGCCATAACAGGTAACATTTTAACTAGTAAAGTTTCCATTACTTGATCCGCGTAATGTGAATATGTGTCCGGCACTTGTGTATCACCGTATGTTCCACACATGCCGTTGTCATGTAATAGGTTATTTTCGTACATAAATGTAACGGCATCTTTTTTTAAAAGAAAGTAATTAAATATAAAATTAGCTAGTTCGTAGCTAACAGCACCTTTTATTACGTGATATTTATTGAAAGCCATGTTGTATAAAATTAAAAGATATTGAAATTCTTAAGTCGTTAGATTTATTTGGTTCAACCTCATGCCACAACCATGACGGAAACATTACTACTCTTCCTACAACAGGTTCTAAATAAACACTGTCCCACAAATCTTGTGGTAGTTTTTCTTTTTTTAAACTAGGTATGTTTAATTGTTTACCTGGTCTAGGTTCATGTATTTTTAATCTACCTGAATTAGGTTCGCTTTTAACATAATAAACACCACTAAATAAACTGTTAGGGTGACAGTGTAATTTATTGTAAGCACCTGGAGTATTAATATTAGCCCACATATTACCTAAAACAGGTTTTCTATCTATAAATTCTTCTTTATAAATATCAACTTGCATATCGTATAATTCTTTACACAATGGTTGATATTCTTGTTTCGTTTGCATATCAGAAGTAGAGTGCCATCCATCTACATTAGTTTTTTTAACGCCTTTATCTTTTTGAGACCATTGATAAATTATCTGCGATAAATGCGTTGTATTTAAATTTATATCTTTTGCATATATAAATGTTGGAAAAAATTTTTCTTTAATCATCTAAATGGTGTACCTCCAAACCAAACAACTAGTGATTGTCTTAATCCTCTTTTTACAGGATTAACTCTATGATTTAAAAATGATGCAAAACAAATTGCATGACCTTGGTCCAATTTTTTATATTTTCCTGGGTAAAGTAATTCTAAATCTCCTCCTTCAAATTCTGATGGATCATTTAATAAAAGAGTCATAGAAATTTTTCTTACTGGTGGTTCGTGCGCCATCATAGTATCTGCATCCATATGCCAATCGTAAAACCCTCCTACAGGATATTCTGTAAATTGAGCTTGTTCTGTAATTCTAACGTTATCAAAACCAAAATGATTTAAATTAGCAGCTTGTATAAAAGTATCTAATTTATCATACATAGGCCCTGCTGAATTAAATGGTATCCAAGATATAGTTGTTACTCTTTTATTAGTATCAACTCCTCCACCTGGTTTATTCATTCCTACTTGAGCGTTTTGTGGTGGCTGGCTTCGCCCTATGTTTATTATTTCTCTACATTGCTCTGGTGTAAACAAAGGCGTGTTTGTTTGTATAATCCAGCTTTTCCATTTAGGTTCTCTTATTTGTTTATTAAAATACATTATACTCCTCGATTTTTTAAACTATCGTATACCACATCACAATTACAAGCTAGTGTTCTTCTATATCCTGGACCGTTAAAAGGATATACACAGTGTCTCATATCATATGGAAATACATAAAAATCTCTTTCTTTAATTTGAGGTTGAAAATCTACTTTTGCAAATTGTCCAGAAGAAGAACCTAATAATTGTAGTTTTCCATTTTGTGGTGTGTCTGCTGCAGAATACTCTACACCAAATCCATGTGGTGGTAATTTTAAAATCATGACAGATGATAAGCCAGTTTCTATATTACCTTTATGAATGTGAACTGGATTGTATTCATGTTCTCTCATTTCATTAACCCATATAGAATCTACACTATATTTATATTCTTTTATTTTATTTTCTTTTAAATAATGTTTTATACAAAAAACAAAAAATTCTAATATGTCTTTAGTTAAAGAATTATTCTTAACCATTCTGTTGTTATCTGGGCCTGCATAGTAAAGACTGTGTTCATTATTTATTTTACCTATTAATTGTTTGTTAGCTTTGGGTAAGTTATCTACTTTTCTTTCATACACTTCATTAATAGCGTTATGAATATTTAAAGGAACCTCATATTTTACTATTGATTGTCCTAAAGATATGTATTCAAAATTCATTTAAATCTACCTCTTTGTATTTTTTTGCTGCAGTTTTAATAGTAATAGGCTCATCATTGTCTAATACCTCTATTGGAAATTCTTTTAAACCTAATTCTACTCCAGCAAGATATCTATTATTACCATAAACTATCTTATAGTTTTCTCCATCTTCAACAGCCAATAATGGATTAATTATAAAACCCGTTTTTTTAATATGGTCTCTTACCTTTATAAAGATAGGAGATTGTTTTTGACTATTCGGGTTTTGCTCCAAGCGTTGATCTCTCAGATATAGCTTCTCTCTTTGTACCTTCAAGTTGACCTCTCTCCTTTTTAATTCTTTCTATGGTATCAAGTTGTCCCATAACATTAAATATTTCTGGCTGACTCGATGCTTGACCTAAAGTATTTTTTCTATTTATCATTATCTTATGATAAGATTCCATTTGGTGAGTATTAACATTTTGATTATCAAAAGAACCATCATCAAGTTCTTCTTTAAGTGTTGACCATAGTTTTATTTCTCTCATTCTATCTTTTGCATTCAGCTCCATAGATGCTTTTGAAAATCTTTTTTCATCTAATTGAATCTGTAATAATTCTGTTTTTAAAGGGTCTTTTTCTTCTTTTAATTTTTTTTCTAGGCTTTTAATTCTTACATCATTTTTTCTATATTCAAAAGAAAGAGACATTAATTGCTCTAAATAAACGTTTTGTTCTCTAACACATTGCCAGTATTTTGAAGCGTGGGTTGGATATTTATAATCATTTAAAACTGAAAATCTCATTTCTGTTTCAGTTCTAAATATTTGTTTTTTAGTCCAAGTATCTCTAAGTTCGCCTGTTAATTCTTTAAACTTACTAACATCTGCTGGATCTAATAAGTTATTTAAGCTTGGTGCTTCTTTTTCTATAAGTGCATGTATATTTCTTTTTTCTGTCATATGATTCCTCTTTCAAAACTTAATATATACTTTCTAAAAGTAATGTCAATACTAAGAAGATGTAATAGTAACAGTAGCTGGTCCAGGTGCTGTAAATGTTGCCGTTCCGTTTGGACCACCTCTAACGTGGTATGCAGGTGATAAAGGAGATGTTGATCCATTTCCTTGTATGTAACCTCCGCCTGGGTTTGGAATAGTCGCTCCTGAAATATTAGAAAAACATGTTCCATTATAAGCTTCAGTTGCCGTAATTGGTCCAGGTGGTGAACTACCACCATATAATATAGAATCAGTTTGTACTCCTGTCATTCCTGCTTCAGAGTTTCTAGGGTTTACAACATTGTTAGAATTAGACCAACAAGTTCCATTGTACTCTTCTGCAAGAGCACCTTGTGTTGGTTCTGGAACTCCAGGATATCCACCTCCTCCGGCAGCTACTGCAGCCGTTTGTGTTCCTGTTCCACCAGCATTTTTTCTGCCAGTGTTCATAGCATTACTATCTGACCATGATGAACCATTATATTCTTGTGTTTTACCAACCGTAGTTTCTCCGGCTCCTTCACCACCACCAAAGTTTAACGCAGCGGTTTCTATTCCAATAGCTGTGTTTGATCTAAGTGGTGTTGGATTTGCTGGAATTCCTGTCCAAGATGAGCCTGTCCATTCATTACAAGTTGTAGATGGACCACTAGGTCCGTGTCCACATATACCTAAACCTGACGTAGCAACACCTGTTCCTGCTCCATCTCTACCAGAAAAAGGATAAGATGGTGCTGATGTCCACGCAGATCCTGTGTATTCTTCTGTTTGATTTGATACAGGGTTTGGTGCTGGAGAGCCGCTTGCACCTTGAAAAATTACAGCTCCATCGTAATTTCCAAGACCAGAACCACTGTTAAAAGTTCTACTTGTATTTGGTCCAGTGCTCCATGCAGCCGATTGACTGATAAGACCTTTTAATACTCGTGTAGTTGTGTTGTACCAAATTTCTCCAACAAGTGGATTAGTTGGATCTGCTGATCTTATTGGTATATTATTTCCTTTTATTTCACTATAAGTTGCCATAATTTTTTAACTCGTTGTAATAGTTTGTACTTGAGCTCCTCCTGAAAATTCTTGTGTCGCGTTTGTTCTAGTATTAGGTCCAGGAACATAACCTCCAACTAAATATCCACTTGATTTATCTGTTCCTCCACCAGCCGCGTTACTAGTAGTAAGAGGTGCGTTAGTAGCCGTTGTCCATGCTGAACCATCGAATTGAGCTGTAGTGCTTCCTGTTAAATAAGTTCCACTCATTCCAACTAGCCAATAATCATCATTGGGTGCTCCATTAGCAGTTTGACCCATAGGAACTCCTGTTCCAGGCATTGCTACTCCTGTACTCCATGCGGATCCATTAAATTCTTGTTGAGTAGATTGTGCGTTAGCTGTTGGTATAGGGCCATATCCACCAATCCACGAACCAGCTGTTGCTGATCCAACAGCACCAGATGAATAAACGTGTACCGGCATAGCTGCTCCTGGATCTGCCCATGTAGTGCCATTCCATGTTTGAGCAGTTGAATCGTAATATAAACCTGCCGCTACTGCTGCTGCTTGAGTTCCCACTAACTTACATTGATAAGCATTTTTACCCATAGTTGGTGTTGCAGTCCAACTAGAATCATCCCATTCTGCAAATGCTCCGGGTTCGTTTCCGTCCCCGCCGCCTCCTATTGCAGCCGCACCTGGTCCCGTTCCACCTCCTAAAGAATGTGTAAAAGGAACTGTTGGAGCTCCTGTCCAACTTGTGCCGTTATATGTAGCTGATTGGTTTGTGTAAGAAGGGACTGGTCCCGTTCCACCTCCAAATACTACCCCATCTGGGGTGCTTCCTCCATTTGACATACCATTGTATGAAACAGGATATACTCCACCTGTAGACCAACTGCCTGAATTAAATGCTACTACTTTTGCTACATTTGTAGTTGAATTAAACCAAACCTGTCCCTCAGTGTTAGGGCTAGGATCTGATGAAAGGTATTGTACCTGTTGTCCGAATATATCAAAATAATTCGCCACTTATAATTACTCCTCTAATGTTATGTCTGCGGGTCTAGAACCAATTCTTGAAAGCTTGAATTCAGGTGTTTCACCCTCAACATTGTCTGCGTCCCAAGATGCTTGACCTGCGGTAATTTCTGCGTCAACAATCGTTTGTGCTTCAGATAGATTTTTTCTAGCGCCATTTACGCCAGTAATCCATCTATTAGCATCTTGATTGTTAGCATCTACTCTCCAAACGTTTCCAGGAAAAGACATAATTGAAAAATTCCTTGAATCATTTGCAGTAATAAAACCTTTTCCCCAGTTTTCCGCTATACAGTATTGATACGTTGCCATAGTTTATCCTCCTTAAGATGTTGTTAAAGTTAACACAGTTGGTGCTCCAGGACCAGTAAATTCTTCTGTTGCATTTGATAGAGATGGTCCAGATGCGGTTCCTCCGGCTGCTAATGCGCTAGTGTTATCGCCGCCTGATGCACCATAAGTTCTAGCAGTATTTAAATCTCCTGTAGTTGTCCAAGATGATCCATCATATAATTCTCCGTTAGCTGTAAAACCTGGGTCTTGGTCCCCACCTGCTATGAATGCTTGTGTTTGTGGTCCGCCACCAAAAAAATTAACTCTTGATGTATCATTATAATTACCAGAAGCTGTCCATGAAGTTCCGTTCCAATTATATGCTTCAGTGTTTCCTGAAGCACCGACTCCACCTGCTCCAACAAACCATGCTGCTCCTTGAGTTCCACCGCTTTGTCCAGCATAGTTATTAGGGTTTGTATTAGGTTGTACTGTCCAACAACTGCCATCATAAAATTCAACAGCTGTAACGAAAGTTACTGGTGGATTGTAACCACCTCCAGCTAAAGCTGCCGTTTGAGTTCCCGCAGCAATTGGTCCATAACCTCTAGCATTATTCAGTGAACCTGGAGAAGTGCTCCAATTTGTTCCATCGTATTCACTAGTCGTAGTTACCGTTGCGGGTGTTGGGTTTCCCCCAAATAATAAGGCTGCTCCTTGTGTTCCAGCTGATCCCCTAGATGATAAACTTACATTAACGTTGTTAACAGAAGTCCAATTAGTTCCATCATAGTGTTCTGTTGCATTTGATCTTCCCGGAGGCCCAAGACTACCCCCTGCCGCTAAACCTGCGGTTTGAGTTCCCACTGCTGCTGTGAATATAGATGATCTAGCAGTATTTAAAGGATTACCAGTTGACCATGTTCCCGTTGTAGTTACTGTGTTTAATTTAAATACTCCATTAGTAGAATCATACCAGATTTCTCCGCTTATACCTGAAGTAGAAGTTCGCGACTGGACAGCCGCCCCTTTAATAGTTCTGTAATCAGTCATTATTTAGTCTGCAACAACCAACCTTGAGTCGCATCTACATAGACCAGTGTGTTCGCCGCTCTTTCTGTAGAAACAACTAAGTCTGCTGTCGCCCCCTGTATTTTGTGGCCATTTCTAGCAATTGTTAAATTGTTAGTGTCGAATGTACCTGCATAATCTACGAATGAAACAAAATCTCCAATTGCAGCAGATCCAGGTAATGTTAACGTAATTGCGTTTGATGTAGTGTCAAGAAAATATCCTTCTCCTGCAACAGCTGTTTTAGTTGCTGCTGTAATAACAGCTTGCCAAGAAGCACCACCGGTTACTTCTCCCCATGATAAAACTCCACCTGTTGTGGATTTTAAAACGTAATCATTTCCAGCTGCAACTCCAGCAGGCCATGTTATAGTGTAAGAAGTTGTAGTGCCTGCAGCTTGTTGTGCAATGTATTCTCCACCAGCTGAATCTTGTAATCTAAGATCTCCCTGAGCACCAATGTTAAGGTTTGATCCATCCCAAACTAAATTAGCTGATGCACCAAAAGATCCTGAGTTATTAAATTGAATTTCTGTGTTAGAACCTGCAGGACTTGTAGTCAATGCAACTTCTTCTATGTTAGGGTTTGTACCATCGTCACCTTTAGCTGTAAGAATTCTCCAATCTTTTTGTGTAGCTGACCAAGTAAAACTTGTTCCTGAACCAGACACATATTGAAATTCTACTGTGTATGCACCTGAAGTGCTGTTTTTAACAATATAAAAATTTTCTACATCTAAAGGAATTGATACAGTAATATTTCCTGTAATTGTTCCTGATAAAATAATTATTCTTGCAGCACCAGTTGCACCTGTTGCTCCATCAGTAATTGTAAGATTTGTATTTCCTGTTCCGCTAACAGTTACTGAAGCATATCCTCCAGATATTTGTTCAAAAAGTTGTAAATTTGTATTGGTCTTCGTACCCCATGTACCAGCGTTTTCGCCGGTTGCCATAAGTTCTACGCCAAGAGGTGTATAAGTCGATGCCATTGTTAAAATCTCCTAGTTTGTTAGTTTATATTGTTTTTTTAGTTTTAAGTCAAACATAATTATGCAGGTGTTTTATCAACATAAACAGCTGATGTATTAGGCTTTAAATCTTCATAATATTTAAGTATTATTTTACTATCATTTAGAGTGGTTGTTGCACTTAATCCTAGGCCAACTAAACTTGCATTAGTTTGTTGGATTGTTGAAACTGTGCCCAAAGCGCTTGTTAAAGATTGACCGGATAGTGTAAATTTAGTAATTGGATCAGAAGATATAGTTCCTAATGTACTTGTAAGTGCAAGACCACTAAGAACTAAAGTAGGGTTTGATGAGAAACCTACATTTCCTAAAGTCGTTGAAGCCGATAATCCTGTTAGTGTTAAAACATCATTAGGGTTTAATGTACCAACAGAAGATGTTGCGGATAAACCAGTTAAACCGACAGTGTCTGGAGGTAAAATAATTCCAAAAGAAGAAATTAATTGTTGGCCTGATAAAGTAAAAGTAGCATCTGATTTAGTTGATAAAGAACCTAGTGTAGATGTAGCAGACAATCCAGTTAAACCTAATCTTTGTTCTGGAATATCAGATCCTAAACTTCCAACCGTTGATGTTGCTGATAAACCAGTTAAAGTAAGTTGAGCTGCCTCTACAGTACCCCAACCATTTTCACCCCAATTTAAAGTACCCCAACCTGGTTTTACTGCAGCAGTTAAATCTCCAAGAGTTGAAGTTGCTGATAAACCCGTTAATACTACATTGGTAGCTGACTCACCCCAGTTTTCAGCTCCCCAAGTATCACTACCCCAACCTGTTTCATTAAGAGCAGTTACAGTTCCTAAAGTTGTAGAAGACGATTGACCTGTGAGAGTGAAGACTACATCATCTTGACTTCCCCAAGTATTGTCACCATAAGTTAACATTCCACATGTATCAGGGTCTACTGTATTTGCGGCACCACCCATTGCTGAGTGAATAGAACAATAATAATAAAGTTGTGGTGCTCCTACTGCTACAGCTATTGTAACTTGAGTAGAGCTATTGTGGGTCACTCCTGTAGTGTATTCGGTTCCGCCTGAATGTGTACCATCAGAAGTTGTTGAAAATTTAAAAGGGTGAGCAGAAGGATAATTAAATATATAAGTATAACCTTCAGCAAGATTTACAGTGTCTTGTAGAACACCATCAATATAATACTTACCACCCGCTGCCGTTACTGTGAATGTTCGGATTGCCGACATAAGGACTTACTCCCTATGCTATCTGTATGATTGCGTTACCTGCTGTTTGTGCTGGAAATTCTATTGTAAAAGTTCCGCTTGTTACAGTTTTATCTGAACCAAAATTAATAGCACATACTGATTTGTTAGAAGCAGAAGAATTATAAATTAAACATCCTCTTGCTGTGAAAGATGCAGTTGATCCCCAAGACGTACTTGCAAATAAACAACACGCAGTATCTCCAGATAAAACCGGTGTAGTACTTGTTAAAGTATTTCCGCCTGTCGTATATCCAGTTGAAGTTGAACTAACTTCGTACGTGTTTGTTGGATCTGCTGTACCATCTGTTGGAGCAGTGTATGCAGTTGTTGATTTACTTAAAGTTGCTGAACTTGTGTATAAAGATATTTTAAATGTATTTCCAGAAGAGGCTGTAAAATTATGTGTCCCTACTAAAATTTCTTGTTTAAAACTATTACAAATTGCCGATGTTATTGCCATAATATTTTACTCCATTACTGAGGAGGCGTTTCAATTGGTATACGAATTGTACCATCCGTATAATCATCTCTTCTTCGTCTCCCAAGTTGCATTGCTGCAAATTTAGTTAGTTCTTGTTTATACTTATTCTCATATAATGTCAACATGTCTGTTGGACCTTTTAAAAAAGAATATGCTTCTACTAAACAAGCATATAATAGGCCTTGTGGAAAATATTGACTAATATAAGTCTCTGTATTACTACTGGTTAAAAACTGAGGTAGTTTATTCCAGTGTATAATAAATTTATAATTTTGATCTGGTGTAGGAGCTAAATAAATGGCTCCAGAAGTAGTTGAACCTGTTCCCGTAGCACCACCAAACATAGCATAATATTTAGGTAATCCTGTTACAGTTTGACCAGTTTGACCACCAGAATTTCCTGTAAGTTCTCCTACATATTCTTGTATAAAAGTTTGATCTCTTTTTTCTAAATAAACTCCTTGAATTGTATTTGAAGTTGTTGAATTAAAAACTTGAACTGCTCTTACAAATAAACATTCTGCAGGAACATTTATAGAGTTATTGTTTTGTGCTAATTGAGAAGCAGATTGTCTTCTGTCTGCATCTATAGGTATATCATATGCAATTCTATATTCTGAATTTTCTATAAATCTATTTATAACAGCTTGTGTAAAAACATTTGAATCCACTTCTGTGTAGTTTCTAATATCTGTTGTTAAATTTGAGTATGTGTATCCAGCCATAATTAACTTCTATCATTTATCGGTCCAATTGTACATTGAAAACCGCCTCCTGTTGCCGTGCTTGATGCATTTGAAATTAAAGGCACTGTAAGAGAATTATATTGTACTTCTGTTTGAGACTCTTGAGGACCAACAATTACTGTTGTTGGAACAACTGTTGCTAAATAAGAACCAAAAACTTTTGCTCCATCTTCATGAGCTCCTGCATTTGTTGGGTTTAAAGTAACACCTCTAAAAGGTGCTGACGTTCCTCTGGTTAAACCTGATATGGCACCTGTGCCGGTATTATTACCAGTATATGCAATTACTTCATTATCGAATGCACCGCTAACAGCATTCATTTTTTTAATTATAAGATATCCAGAAACAGGAAAAGCACTTGAATCAGTTAAAGTTAAAGTATTTTGTGTAGCATTAATTGACCCATTTAAAGTTGTTTCTTGTTCTAAAGTTGAAACAGCTACACCACCTACAGGAACTTTAACTTCTCTAAATCTTACATATGTTGTTCCATAATTAAAACCATTGTTTGGGAAAGATACACTTAAAGTTTTAGAACCACCTGTAGTAGTAAAAGGATTATTAGGTAAAATATCTTCTACTGGAAATTCTGTTCTTGCTGGTCTAGCATGTTGTAAACCTTGTGGGTCAGCGCCAACAGGATGAGGTTCTAACTGAGGCTGTTTTGGTTCAAACTCAGATATATGAACCCATGCGCCAGTCCATTCTTTAACCATTTCATTATATGGAAATGCAGCACCCGATCTATCTGATATTGCAAGTGCTCTTCTGCCTTTTGAAAATCGTGCCATTATTCACCCAAATAACCTTTCATGTAACTTAAATCTTTAGGTATTTTTTTTGCTTTTAAACCTATGTATCCTTTTTTTTTCATATCTTTTTTTGCTATGGCTATACCTTGTCTAACAGCAGGATCTGTTTCCATATCCCCTTTAGTTTTTAAAAATTTTTGAGCTTCTTCGAAAGCTTTTCCTAAACCTTTAATTGCTTTTATTTTTCCCATTATATATTTGGATAATAAGTTTTCGGTGTAATATACGTACTCGCCGCTGATCCATCCTCCGATAGTGCTCTTGCTAATTCATCTTCGTACAACAATTTCATTTCTTGTGTTCTTTGTGGTGCAAACTTCATAGATAAATAATAAGATAGTCCTGAAACCATACAAGGAACAAATCTAAATGGAGCATCACTTGCATTTGTATAAGCTCCTGCATCTTGAATTCTTTTTACATAATAAACATTAATATAATTATTTGCTGCTGTTGCATTTGGTAATGGATAAAGTGTAATAGTAACTTTATCTATAAATCTTTGGACCCAAAATTGTGAAGGTGTTCCAAGTGATGTTTTGTTTGCTGTTGCAGAATAAGCATCTCTTGCAACTTTTGTTAAACCAATATCTGATTGACTAGTTGTATTATAATTTTGTCTAAAAGTAACATTTAAAATATCTGTAATACCATAAATATTTGCAGTAGGTACAGTTGTAGCTTGAGGTGGTTCCCCTCCTCCAGGCACATCAGAAGAATTTCTGTAAAAAGTATAAACACCAGATCCTTCAGCAGTAGCATCAACGTTTGTTGAAGAACCAATTACTAAATCAACGTTAGTGTTTCCTACTTCCCAAAAATGTATTCCTCTATTACCCCATTCTTGAAAAAGAATATTAAGTGATCTTCTTGCAGTTTTAATTTGATGCCCTGCAGTTCCTACTAAACCAATTCTTTCATAAGCGTCAGCAATTATTTCATCAATAGAAAAATCCTGATCAAACGAATAAGATGAGGAAGTGGTATTCGCCATTTAATCTCCTATCCAGCATAAAAAACTACGATTTGAGTAAAATCACCTACATCGTAAGTTACATAAAGTCCTTCGACTACTCTAGCTCCTGTGCCGTAAGCTGAAACTTGACCATTGTTGGCCCCTGCAGTTCCGCTTGAAGTATCAGTAGCTATAACAGTTCCATCTGTTCCGCTTTTTCTAAAACTACATGTTCCAGCAGCAGAACCAGACGTAGTTCTAAAACTTCCAAATACTCCACCGCCGCCAATTTTTGCTCCAGCTACAGAACCAAAACCAACTGTTATGTTAGCTGCAGGTTGTGAACTTACTTCAACTGCTGTTACAGTTAAAAATATTTTAGATCCAGCTGTCGCTGTGGCAGATCCTGGTAAAGTTATTACTTCACTTTGAGATTCGTTGTTAGTGTTAGTTCCAGTTATAGTAACTGTTTTCCCACTATCTGAAGATCCAGTAGTTGTGACCGTAACATTTCTTCCGCCGCCGTTGTGAGCAGCTGCAAGAGTTGTTTGTGCCATAGTAGCAGATGTATTTGGTCTAGCTGCAGTTACAAAGTAATCAGGATCAGCTGTTACTTCATCGCTTACACGTACCCAATTCATTAAAGTTATTGACATATTTTCTCCTTATATAAAGTGCTCCCGAAGGAGCACTTTAATTATATTAGTTAGCGTCGTTAGCTCTTTGTAACCAACTACAGAAAATAACTGCATTACCAGCACCAAGTGTGGCTGCAGAATTAACTGTTAATGATAAGGCTTTGTCGATTTCAAATCCTGAAGCATCATCATCAGATACATTCAAACAATTTTTTTGTTGAGCTGTAGTCTGATAAAAATCAACTGGAATTGATCGTCTTCCTAATGCTTTTACATCAGTCGTTGCTGATCTTCCTGCAAAATAATCAGGATCAAAACTATTTAAAGTTGCTCCTCCTGCTTGAGCTACATTAGCTCCAAGTTGCATAAAAGTGTTTTGATCAAAAGCAGTAGTAACGATTAACGATATATCAATGATTCTAGAAAATGGTGGAATCACAATATTGTTCGCTAAGTTTTTACCTTGCGTAGTTGATGTCTGAGATAATGGACTAGAATTAAATAGTGATCTTAAAGGAACAGTTACTTCGTTCGTATTAAGTACACCTACTTCTAAGTTTCCAACTGTACCAGCTCCAGAAACATCAATTGCTGTTACTGTTTTGTACGTTTTTGCAGAACTTACTACACCCGCATTACCCATTGCGGCAATGACTTCAGTTTGAGCGTAACCATTAACATCAGTTCCTGTAATAGTTGCAGTAAGACCTGAGTCATTACCACTAGATGTTAAAGTTATTTTAGACGCCATTTCAAAACCACCAACAGCAGTAATGCCTGGAACATTTTGAGTAGCATCTAATAATGTAACACTAGTTGTACCAGCTCCATTAGAACCAGTTACCGCTAATTTGTTAGCATCAGTAGTTACGACAAAACTAGTGTAGACTAATGGAAAAGCCATTGTGTTCGTTACGAACGCAGCGTCTCTAACATTCTCTCCAATAGTTGTGCCTGTATTTACTTGTATCGGTCCTGTTGTAATAGGTCCCGAAAAGTTTGTTTTTGCCATAATTATATCCTCCTAGTTTTTGATATATAGTCTCTAGGCCGTCGACTATACGCGTCTATATATCAATTTAATAATTGTATAGTGATAATTTTATATACTAGATTTGAGTAGAGCGCAAGAGAGCCTGTGATGTGAATTGAATTTATTCAACGATGTAGCTTTTTTCTAAGTAGCTACAGAAACTTCTGGGGCAGCGTCTGCTATCTTATTTTGCTGATGTGCTTTTTGCGCTTCAGCAAGTTTTATATGGCTAATTACTTCTCTGACAGCTCTGTCAATTTTAACCATATTGAGAGTATATCTACCCTCACTAAGATGCTCCTGTTCCCATTTCAGGTCTAGACCTTTCTTTTTTGTATAAAGGTCGTTTAGATGTGTTTGCATCTCCATTTATAACCTCCTCATAGGTTATTCTGTTTACCCTTGGATCATTCATTTCTCCAAGATGATCCCATTTTATATCAGATTTTCCCAATCTGTCAATGATTGCATTTTCTATGTCGAGGGGTAAGTCTAAAGATTCTATAATAAAATCTGCATGCATTTTATATGCATAAATTTGCACTCGGAATTTTTTCATAATCTCACCAATTTGTTAGATAAATGGGGCCGTTTTGAGGCGGCCCCATAAATTATTTTAGATTACGCGCCTTCAACGCCGAAGATACCTCTAAAGTCAGAACATCCGTAGACGTACCTTTCTCTAGCTTTGTATCTTACGTTACCAGTATCGAAATCACCTTCCATTGAAGTTGTCAATGGAGTTCTTTCAAAGTGTTTCATACCGTTTGGAACGTCAGTGATAATGTAAAATGAATCAGAGTCAGTTAAGAAATGGTTCACTCTATAACCTTGAGGAATCATTCCCATTGAATTGATTGCATTGATATCATTATCAGCTGTCTGAGTTCTACCTTGAGACTTTAATATTCTCTCAGCATTGAACTGATTCGCAGAAGGAACAATCATTTTAGTTCCTTTAGCTGCGATTCTTAAACCTCTCTCATCAGTGAAAGCAGCGATATCAATCAGTGCTTGTTCTAATGAAGTTTCGTTTAAGTCAGCTTGAACTGCTAGCGTGTTCGCTACATTTGTACCACTAATAGTAGTATGTGATGTAGAGAATAAGTTTGCACCATCACCTGTTTGGAACGCTGATGCTGCCGCCACTGACGGTAGACCATTGTTCAAAGGTGCTGCTGCTTTAACTTGCTTAGCATTACTCATAGATCTTGCTAAAGCTTTTGTGTATCTAGAAGAAAGCCTGTCATAAAGGTTGTCCTCTATTGCTTCTTCTGTGATAGCGAAAGCTAAAGCGATCGTTTCCATTGTGTAACGTGCAGTGTAAGTCTCTTGCGCTTGATCGTATGAAACGCCTTGACCTTCTGCTTTTACATCTGCGTTAGCGAAACCAGATAACATAACTTCCTCTTCGAAAGCCCTGTCACTTGATTCTGTAACGTATACTTCGGCAGACTCATTGTCATACCTTTTGTACTCCAGCCCAAATAGTGCATTTAGGCCAGGTTCTAGTTCTTTAACTAGCTGTGCTCGTGATATTGCCATTTTATGCTCCTATTCCTATGTTCCCATTACCAAATCATTTAGACTTTGTACAACTCTAACTGTAGCGAAAGCTGCAGTTACGTCGCTGTTTTCAGGATCCTCTGCGTCACCTAAATATCTAAATTGATTTGCCGTTGCGTTTGAACCAGCTGAGACTTTTAGCGTAGAAGAAGATCTTCCGCCAGAAGCAGTACCTGATGTAGCCGAAACGTTCATTCCATAAGTTTCCATGAATTTAGCATGAGAAGCTGGAACGCTCGCTGCGATTTGTGCATCAGTAACTACATTGTAAATCTGGAATGGATTATCCATTACATACGCTTTAATGTCTTCACTGTTTGCTGGAGTAATACCACCTGGATAATAATTTACCCAAGTTGGCTTTAATGTAGTTGCATCATTGTAGAAACAACCATTAAACACACCCTGTGTAGGGTTTGTTATAGCTGCTTGTGCAGTTACGACATAACCAGCAGTGATTCTTACGAGTTCACCGTTGTATATCGCTGTAGCATCAGCAGCATCTATCCAGTATCTGCCTTGTCCTGAAGTAGCGGGAGTTGATCCCATTACACCAGAAGCTTCAAGACCGAAACCAGCTGTTTGTTTGTTAGCCATTGTGCTTACTCCTTAATGTACCTGCCGTGGTTAAACGGCCTCCAGTACGGTTTATATTAAACTATCGATAGTTTTTAGAATTACTTCTTGGTACCACCGAAAGTGTGCTTAGAAGTCCTATCAATTTTGATAGGCATTCTTCTGTCTTGGTCCTTCAGAAGATCGTTTTCAACTGACTCGTCTTGACCTTCAGTGAGTTTTCTCTGATAGTCCATTCGAGCTTGCGCGAGTTCTTCGGGTATCCTTGCCAAGAGCAAGCCTCCGACTCCTATGACTCCAGCGTATTTACCGTCAAGAACAACTGGGTAGTCTGAATCACTGTATTCATCAGCTCTCACTAATTCATACCCTTCTCTAAGTCTTCCAAAAATATTTTTACTATCTTGGAAACCTACTGATTCAGCTCTAATCCATCTGTGCCTAAAACCGTCTGGCGCTGGTGGTGCATCAAGAGATGAAGGTGGCTTGTACTCTTTTGGTCTTTCAGTCTTCGACCGAGTTACAGCCGCACGTGAAGTTTTTTTTTCGTCTTTTGTCATTTTATGCTCCTCCCGTGAGTTTTAATTGTTTAGCATACTCTTCTAGTGGCACTCCTAATTTTTTAGCTATTGCTACTTGTGAGGAAGTGAGTCTCACTTGTTTGCGACCAGGTTTTGAGCTTCTA
>MDTB01145555.1_pt1 | contig 18551 bp, 18 predicted proteins | sample 811161 | NCBI WGS metagenome assembly MDTB01 (sample SAMN05326650, study PRJNA326480) | marine metagenome | isolation source: seawater | place: Mediterranean Sea | collected 2009
ACCTGTAATTCCTTTAGGAGCAGGGTTAGTAGCAGCTCATACAAAAAAAGAATTTCCAAAATTCGATGTGGATGTTTTTAAGGCTGTGACACCACTAATTGAAGAAATAAAGAATTCTCCGCCAGATGTTATTGGATTAACTAACTATCTTTGGAATAATAGCCTTTCGATTACAGTCGCACAAATTGCAAAAAAAGCTAATCCAAACGTTTTGATCATTTTTGGTGGGCCAGAAATTGAAAAAAATCCTAAAGATTTCATTTTTAACAAAAAAAAATACGAAATCGTTGATATTTTTGTTCAACATGAAGGTGAAATTGCTTTCGTCAATTTAATAAAAAAATTTATAGAAAAAAATTACCAAAAAAAAGGTCTTATAGAGTCAATTTCAGAATTGGGCAATTGCTTTATACTTGGTAAAGATGAAATTGTAAGCGGACCTAGTCTTCATAGAATAGAGGATTTAGACGAAACTCCATCACCTTACCTTCTCGGGATGTTTGATAAATTTTTATCAGATCCAGGTTATATGCCAATGATACAAACAAATAGAGGTTGCCCATTCTCATGCACATTCTGTCAGGAAGGCCAAGAATATTTTAATAAAGTTAGAAGACATTCACTTAAATTTGTAAAGGATGAGCTAAATTATATTTCAAAAAAAGTAAGACCAGATGCCGGATTGTGGATTACAGACTCAAATTGGGCGATGTATAAATGGGATGAAGACATAGCTGATCATATAGCTCAGCTTCAAAAAAATATTGGTTGGCCAAGAGAGTTAATTACAAGTACTGGAAAAGCTCAGCTCGAGAGGATAATTCGAATTGCAAAAAAATTAAACAATTCAATGTTTATATCAAATTCAGTTCAGTCTATGGATGTTAATGTTCTCAAAGACATAAAAAGAAAAAATTTAAGTCCAAAAGAATTGGAAAAAAACAAGGATAGTTTAAAAACTATTCGACAAGAACCAGAAATAATTGTGCCTTTGCCAAATGAAAGTAAAAAAACTTTTTTTGAGGGTATAAATAAATTATTAGACAGTGGTTCTAAGCAGCGTTTTGCAGTTTTTCAAGCATTAGTATTAACTAATACAGAAATGGCGCACGAGACACATATTGAAAAATTCGGATTAAAAATAAAATATAAACAACACTGGAATCTATATGGAAGGATAGATGGAAAATTTATTTGCGAAGTAGAGCGAGTGGTTAGTGAGACAAATACTATGTCAAAAGATGACTATTTAGATTGTAGAGCTTATGCAATGCTACTAGACTCGATACTAAGATTTGAACCAATCAGTGAAATTTTTAGATTATTAGAATCTCATTCAATCAAAAATAGCACTTTTGCAACTTTATTATTTAATAATATTAACAATGCACCTTCAGGAGTAAAAAGTTGTATAAAAAGATTTAAAGATGATCTTGATAATGAAATGCTTGATAGCGAAGAAGAGGTTCTTAATTACATGAAAAAGAACGAAGAAAAATTTAATTTGGGGATTTCAGGTGGTGGCAATTTGAGATATTCAAATATGCTTTGGATAGATTATTTTGAAGATACATTAAATCACATTTTAGGGACAATGAGAGTTTTATTAAAAGATAAAAAACATGTTCAAGGAGAAATAAACAATATAGAGAAATTTTTAAAATTTGTTTATGCCGACAGATTAAATGACAAGACCCCAGAGGTGGTATCCGAAAAGTTTGATTATGATATATTGGATTGGGCTCAATCAAATTACAATTCTTCTTTAGACAAATTTAAAAAATCTATAACATATAATTTTTTAAGAACTAAGGTCTCTAATTTAGAACCCTTAACGATTTGGCAAGATTTTGGCTTTAAATTGGATGAAGCTAAAAAAGAAAAACCAGTAGGTTTCGATACTCGTTTGTACATATCTAAATTAAGAAGAAGTGTTCAAAGACAATAAATGAACGAATTAATTGTCATTTACAAATATCATTAGAATACTATTAAAACAGCTTCTTAAAAATTAGTTATGGGCAAAAACTTAATAAATGACGATGAAGTTCTAAAAGTTGTAGGAAAAGTAATGAAAATATCAAAAAATAAATTGTCCAAAGATTTAAAGCTTGGATCAATTCCAGAATGGGACTCGCTTGCACACTTGAATATTTACTTTGAGTTACAAAAAGTTTTCAAAAAAAAAATATCTATGCAAAAAGCAGCAAACGTGAAATCAGTGAAAGATTGGATTAAATTATTAAATAACAAATTGTAATTTATGATTGATTTTGAAAAGGGAAGAATATCAAATATAAGTAAACTAATAATTAATAGTTTTAATAAGTTGCCAGCCGATACCAATGAAAAATCCCAAGGCAAGTACTTTAGATATAGGAAATTTTCTAGGTTACTTATGTCTGGTGAAAAATTCTTCTCAATAAAAGATACTAATTTTTATCAAAAAAGAAAAGTTAATAGATATGCAGGTGGGAAGATTAGAAAGTTTAAACCTATTGACTCAAAGGTTCTTAACGATTTTGCAGAAATTTTTAAAAAAAATTTTTTAAAAAAAATACTTGGAAAAAAAATTGAGATTGGCTTTCACCAGCTGAGAATTAAATGTGGTAAAAATTTTGTAGGATATCCTGTCCCTGAGGGTTGGCACAAAGACGGATTTGACTATGTTATACTGTTAAATATTGGGTCTAAAAATATAAAAGGTGGAGTGACTAGAATAAAAAATGAAATTGCTAGTGATCATGATGTATTTTCTTGGTTTTTGAATAAGGGAGAATATATCCTATTAAATGATCGTAAGTTTTTTCATTATACAGATCCTATAAATGTCATGGATAATAAGCTAGAGGGATTTAGAGACACTTTAGTTGTTACTGTTCGTTCAATCTAACAATTTATAATTTAAACGTGAAAATACTAAGTATTTTAAATTACAAGTTTTCATTTAAAAAAAATCGCAAGGTAGAAATTCTTCTACTAGACGACGACTATTCTTCATTAAATTTTGAAAATAAAAAAGTAGAAACGATAAATTTTAAAGAAATAAATTTTTATTATATTTTTTTAACTTTAATTTGTCTCTTTTTTAAAAATAAAAAAAAATTAAATTTTAAAAAACTTTACTGGAAACTATTGATGGATGACTATGACCCAATTGTTGCAATAGGTAATGACGTTAACATGAGAGTATTCTCATTTAAAGAAATGTACCCAGAGAAAAAGACAATAGCATATCAACTTGGTCATTATTGGGATATTCACGTAGAAAGGAGTAGGGATCAACTATCTGGAAAAAAATGTGATTATTTTTTTATTTTTAGTGAGTGGGAAAAAAAGATTTTTAATGTAATAAAAACAGAGTTCATAGTAAATGGCTCAGTAAAAAATAATGAAAAGATATCTATAGCAGAAGAAAAAAAATATGATTTAATGTTTATATCTGAATTTAGAAAACTAGATGAAAAGACAATTAATAAAGTAAAAAAAGGATATCATAGTTATACTTTTGCTAATAAATCCATACACATGTCTTTTAAAGATGTATGCAATATTTATATTTTGAACATCTTGAATAAATATTGCAATTCAAAAAATAAAAAAATTTGTGTTGCCAGAACCTCTATAAGAAAAGATAAAATAAATAAAATATCAAAGATTGATGAGATGAATTTTTTTAATGAGTATTTAGATAATTTTTCCATAGAGGACACCGATTCATATACACTGTCTGAAAAATCTGAGGTAACAATTTGTATCTCTTCAAATTTAGGACCTGAACTATTATCTAAGGGAAAAAAAGTTTTGTTTTTAAATGTAAATTCATTAACTAATGATTGGCCATTTTTGTTAACAGATGAAGGTCCGTTTTGGTATAAGGGAAAAAATGAGCAAAAAATTTTAGAAAAAATAGAATATATGTTGTCGTTAAACACTGATGAATGGAATCAAGTCTTAAAAAAAAGTGGAGTTAAAATGAATTATGATCCAGGCAATTCAAAATTAAAAAAGTTAGTTAACGAAATTTGTTCAAAAAGATAATTTTATGAAAATAGTGGCTATAATTCCAATTAAGAAAAGATCGAAAAGAGTAAAAGGTAAGAATTTTAAAAAGATTAACAAAAGACCTTTATATGATTTTTTACTAAAGAAAATAAAAAAGTGTAACTTTGACGAAATTTACGTTGATTCTGATAGCAATGAAATTGAAAAATATTGTAAAGAAAATAATATAAATTTCATTAAAAGGTTACCTCAATTGGCTCTTGATAAGGCTAATGGAAATGATTTGCTCAATTATCACTTAAATTTAATAAGTGCAGATATTTATTTTCAACTTTTCATTACTGCCCCACTATTAAAAATTTCTACAATTAACAAATGTATAGAAATATTAAAAAGAAACAAAAAGATAGATTCTATTTTTACAGCTCAAAAAATATATAGTTGGTTTTGGTTTAATAACCAAGCAGTCAATTACAGCCCTAGAGTTCTTCCAAGAAGTCAAGATGCTAAGCCCATGATTCAAGAGACCACAGGTTTATATGGAATTAAAAAAAAAGCTTTAAAAAAATTTAAATGTAGAATTGGAAAAAAACCCTTTTTTTATTTTGTAGATAAAAATGAAGCAATTGATTTAGATAATAAAGAAGATTTCAAATATTTAGAATATTATGTCAATAAAAATTTGCTTGGCTGAAACAAAAAAAGAATTAGATATAATTTATAGCTCAATTAGCATAAGAAATAAAATTCTTTGTTTACCATTGAATTTAGAAACATACTTATTTTGTTTAAATAAAAAAATTGATTTTATCAATCCAATTGACTTTATCGACAATGAATTCCACAAAAAAATTTTGAAAGAAGGGGAAAATTTCGTCAAGTCGATCAATTTTAAAAATAATATTTCTGAAACAACAATTTTAGAAATCAAGTCAATTTTAAGATTTAGATTTTATAGTGTAATTTTTTTATCGGAGTTGTTAAAAAAAATTTTAAAGAAATATAAAACAAACTCTCTAGTGATTTCAGGAAATAATTCATTAAACCATTTACCCAACTCTTTTTTAGCAAATGACATTGTTTCAAATATATTTAGTAATATTGATATAGAAAAAATAAATGAATTTACTGATAATAATTATGACAAACAAAATTATTCTTATGAAATTAATATTAAGACCAATGATAATAAAAAAAATATTCTACTGAATAGTCTAGGCTATAACTTTAAAAGAATAATATTTTCAAAGATATTTAATACAAAATATAATTTTTATGTTTTTGAAGAAAATAAAATTAGCAAATTAAAAAAACTTTTATTTAAGTTATTGAAAATAAAAACTATTGATTTAAAAAAAAAAAATGATAATTCTCAAAAAAATATTATCATTAAAAATATTGATTATAAGTTTGCTGATCCAAACATAAAAAAAACTATTTTTTTACTAATCGATAAATTAGAGAACTATTTTTCAGATTTTTACAAAAAAAAAAATGCTATAGAAATTTTTTTAAAAACTAATAACTTTTCGTTAATTTTAACAAGCATGGTTAGAGGTATCGGAGGCCACATTACTGAGAGTATAAACAAATCATCTTGCCCTTCTATTTGTATATCTCATGGTACAGTATCTGAAAAATTTAATGAATATGATGAAATCTACAAAAAAATTATAGCTTCATCTGTTTTTAGCGGAAGCAGTAAATTTTTTGCTATTCAAAGTAAAATAACAGAAAAAGCATTGAACACACATAAAATTAAAGGCGAAAAAATAATTACAGGAAACATATTATTTAGTGAGAATTCAAATAGTAATTTTTTAAAAAGTGGAAAAAAAATTCTTTTTGCTGTTACGTTAAAAAATTTTAATAATTTACAATTTTTAGGTGTAGAAATGTACTACGAGTTTATTAAAAATTTAGACTTGTTAAATCAACTATCTCAAGAAAAAAAAATTAATATAATTGTTAAATTACATCCTTCCGAGTCTAAATGTATTGATTACTTAAAAAATCAATACAATAATTTAACTTTTACCAATAAACCTGTAGAAAAATTACTAAAAAAATGTTTTGTTACAATTAGTTTTTCTTCAACAGTAATAGAAGATTCTCTCAATAGCAGAACACCTGTCATCTTATTTGACCAATGGAAAAGATATATACATTGTAAATCAAATAATAAATCTGATAAAAAAGCATTATACTATGCTAATACATATAAAGATCTTTGTGAGTCTATAGACAAAATATTATTAAGCAAAGATTATAATTTTGATGAATTTATCTTTAAAAGTTCTTCAAAAGAAAATATTAATAAAAAAATTTTTTCATTGATTAAATAAAAAATGCAGATTCTTCTTATTGGTGGTAGTGGATTTTTAGGTTTTCACCTAGTTAATTTTTTGGAAAAATCTGGACACAAAGTCACTATATTTGACAAAAAAGTAGGACACTTCAAAAATAAAAGAAAAAAAATAATTTTAGGAGATATAAACAATTATAAAAAATTATCATCGGTTATTAGAAACAAAGATATAGTTTATAATTTTGCAGCAATATCTGACATAGGAGAATCTATGATTAAACCTATACAAACAACAAAAAGTAACATTTTGGGAAATGTAGCAATATTAGATTTATGCGTAAAACACAGAGTTAAAAAATTTATTTTTGCAAGCACAATTTATGTACACAGTAATCAAGGAAGCTTTTATAGAGTTAGCAAACAATCATCCGAACTTTTTATTGAAGAATATCATAATAGATATGGATTAAATTACTCAATAATAAGATTTGGCTCAGTATTTGGCCCCAAATCCAGTAATAAAAATGGATTAACTAAAATTATTAATAAAGCATTAAAAGAAAAAAAAATTCATTATAGTGGAACAAAAAAAGCTATTAGAAGATTTATTTATGTAAAGGATGCAGCTTATGCGAGCGCAGAAATTATAAAGAAAAAATATAATAATAAAAATTTATTACTCACGGGAAACAAACCAATTAAGATTATAAAAGTTTTGGATCAAGTTTCTAAAATTCTCAAAATTAAAAAAAAATTTACTTTTGGAAATCTAACAGACAAAGGTCATTATGATGTAAGTCCATATAGCTATGTTCCAAAAAAAGATAATAAAATAAGAATAAAGAGCACAATCACACTTAAAGAAGGTATTTTAGAACTTATAAAAGAAATAAAAAATGAAAAAAGAAATTAATTTACTAGACTGCACTTTTAGAGATGGGGGATATTATAATAATTGGAATTTTAATAAATTTCTTATAAATGAATATTTTCAAACTATAAAAAAATGTAAAATAAAATATGTTGAATTAGGTTTTAGATTTTTAGATAAAAGTAAAATTAAAGGACCTACAGCATATACTAAAGATAATTTTATTAATAAGCTCAATATACCTCGAGATATTTCGGTGGGTGTTATGATCAATGCTGGCGATTTACTAAAGGAAGGAACATCTCCACTACAACAATGTAAAAAGGCATTTCCTAAAGGTAAGTCAAAAGTAAAATTTGTTAGAATCGCATGCCATTTTGATGAAATTTTTAAAATCAAAAATGTGATTCATTGGTTAAAAAAACAAAATTATTTAGTTGGAGTAAATTTAATGCAAATAAGTGAAATAAATTATTTAAAAATAAAAAAAGTTTGCAAGTTTCTAAATAAACTTAATATTAATGTATTATATTTTGCTGATAGTCTTGGCTCTCTAAATTCTTTCTCTACTAAAAAAATTGTAAGGTATTTTAAAAAAAATTGGAAAAAAGACCTAGGTATACACGCACATAACAATATGGGTTTGGCTTTATCAAATTCACTTATTGCAAATAATATAGGCGTTAAATGGGTGGATTGCACAATTCATGGAATGGGCAGAGGACCAGGAAATTTAAGGACTGAAGATATAATAAAATATCATTTTAAAGAAAAAAAAATTGAAAATTCTGTAAGAAAATTGATAAAAAAATACTTTTTAAAATTAATAAGAAAATATAAATGGGGACCAAATAAATTTTATGCATTAGCTGCAAAATTTAAAATACATCCCACATATATTCAACAAATGCTGTCTGACAAAAGATATAATTCAAAAGATTATATTAGCACTATAAGAACGCTTAAAAAGATTGATGCAAAGAAATTTAATCCTTATAAATTAATTAATTCATCTCAATTTTTTTACAGCAACCCAAAAGGCAAATGGAATCCTGGAACCATGATAAAGGATAGAGATGTTTTAATAGTTGGACCAGGCGACAGTGTTCTAAAAAATAAGAAAAAAATTGAAAATTTTATTTTAAAAAATAATATATTTGTTATTTGTATAAATACTTCAAAAAACCTCAATGAGAAATTAATAGATCTTAGAGTAGCCTGCCATCCTATGAGGATAATGTCAGACATGAATTTTCATTTTAAAAATAATTCTCAAATAGCTATGCCATACTCAATGATGCCAAAAAAGATAAAAAAATCGATTTATTTAAAGAAGGGTAAAATTTTAGATTATGGATTATTTTTAGATTATAAAAATAAAGTTAGAGCTAATAAATATTTTTGTGAATTACCAAGTCCATTAGCCATAGGATATTCTCTATCCATTGTTATATCTGGAAAATCTAAAAATATATATCTAGCTGGAATCGATGGTTACGATAGTAACGACCCAAAGTCTGATGAAACACAAAGAATTTTGAATTTATTTAAAAATAAATATAAATCTTTACATTTAATAAGTTTAACAAGCACAAAGTATAATTTAAAAACTAAAACAATTAATTAATTTGAAAACTTTACTAGTAATACCTGCAAGAATTAAGTCTAGTCGATTTCCCGGAAAACCTTTAGCAAAAATTAACAATAAAGAGATGATCATTTGGGTTGCTGAAACTTGCAGAAATGTTGTTGGAAATTCAAATGTTATTATTGCTACCGACGATGTAAAAATAAAAAAAGTTGTAAATGATTATGGTTTTAAGGCAATCATGACTTCTAAAACTTGTAGTACAGGCACAGATCGAGTTGCAGAAGTTTCAAAAAAAATAAAAGCTGATATATATATTAATGTGCAGGGAGATGAGCCAATTATAAAAGGTAGTGATATAAAAAAAGTCATTTCAGCTAAAGCTAGATTTCCAAACCATGTAATTTGTGCTTATACAAATTTACTTAAAAAAGAAAAACCAATAGATATAAATATTCCAAAAGTTTTGATTAATAGTAAAAAAGATCTTATTTATATGTCAAGGTTGCCTCTACCTGGAAAAAAAAATCATAAGCAAATTGCAAAAATTAAATATTTTAAACAAGTTTGTATATATGCTTTTAACAGAAAAGAGTTAAGACAATTTAAAAGATTTGGAAAAAAATCAATTTTAGAAATTTCAGAAGATATTGAAATTTTGAGATTTTTTGAATTAAACAAAAAAATAAAAATGGTAAAAACTAATAACAAGAGCATCGCAGTTGACTTAAAAACGGATATAAAAAAAGTAGAAAGTTATCTTAAAAATGCAAAAAAAAATTAAATATTTTGATCCAAGCATAGAAAGAAAAAAAAAAATAAGTGAAAAAAATTTTCAGTTAATTAGAGGCACTAATATTCCTTTACCTTCCGAGGTAGAAATAAGTGAGTCAGGTACTTGTAATAGAATATGTTCATTTTGCCCAAGAAGCGCTCCAGATTTTCAAGACATTAAAGAATTCATTTCTCCAAATTTACACACAAAATTAATTAATGAACTCAAAAGTTTGGATTACAAAGGTGTAGTGAGGTATTCCGGATTTGTTGAGCCTCTATTAGATAAGAATATTTATAATTTAATTAATGAAACAAAGACAAATATTCCAGGTGTTAGATGCGAAATAGTTACCAATGGAGATGTTTTAGATCTTTTAAGATTAAAAAAATTATTTAAAAATGGCTTAGATACTTTATTGATAAGTGTTTACGATGGGCTAGAAGATGTAAAGAAATTTCAGAAAATGTGTGATAAAGCTGGGCTTAAACAAAATCAATATGTTATTAGACATAGATACTATTCTGAAGAAAAGGATTTTGGTCTAACAATAAGCAATAGAGCAGGTATGATGGAAAATTCAGAATATAAAATTCCAGCACTGAAAACGCAGCTAAACTTAAAATGCTTTTATCCAAGCTATACCTTTTTTATGGATTATAATGGTGATGTTTTAATGTGCCCACACGATTGGGGAAAAAAAATGATTTTAGGCAATTTGAAAAAAGATTCTTTTTTAGATATTTGGACTTCAAAAAAAGCAATTAGAATTAGAAAAAAACTTAATAAAGCTGACAGAGGATTTTCTCCTTGCAATGTTTGCGACGTTTCAGGAGAATTAATTGGGAAAAAACATTCTTCAGCATGGGATGGTGTTAATTGAATAAAAAAAGTATCTTAATCTTAGGAGCAAGTTCTGACATAGGTAATGAACTCATAAAAATTTTTTTAAAAAATGATTGGAAAGTTTATGCTCATTATAATAAAAATTCAAAAATTTTTAAAAAAAAACATATTCTTTCTAAAAATAATTTAAAAATAATTAAAGCTGATTTTTCTATAACTAAACAATTTAATAAGTTTTCTAAATTAGTAAAAAAATTTAAAATTGATTCCTGTGTAAATTTAGTTGGATATCTTGATAATGTTAGTTTTCAAAAAACTAATTTAAAGTCCTTAACAAAATCTGTTCAGATAAACGCAATAATTCCTCTGATATTGCAAAGAGATTTAATAAAAAAAATGGAGAAAAAAAAATTTGGTAGAATTTTAAATATTAGTAGTATTGGAGTTAAATATGGAGGGAGTGAATTTACATTTAATTACTCATATGCAAAACATTCTTTAGAATACATACCTTCATATATAAGAAAATTGGCGAAAAAGAACATTTTAACCAATGTATTAAGAGTCGGTGTAGTTGACACTAAACTTCATAGAAAAGTTAGATCAAAGAATATTCACAAAAGAGTGAAATTAATACCAATAAAAAGAATGGCTACAATTAAAGAAGTTTCAGATACAATTTATACTTTAGCATCTGAAAAAAATACTTATATTTCTGGAGAAGTAATCACAATCGCTGGTGGAGAGTAGTGGATTTAATTAATTCACAGTTAATCTTAATAGACAAGATTAAGAATTTAATAAAAAAATCAAAAAATAAAGGGTTGCCTGTTTTCAAAATTGCAACTTTTTATTTTGCACCGTATGGAAATTCAAAAGGTTACGCTAAAATTATTTTTGAACAAAATAAATTAAAAGGTTTAATATTATCTTTAGAAATATTTTTAAAAGATCTTTATAAAATCTTATTTTTAGGTAAATTTAAAATAATAAAAAACTCAAATTCTAAAAAATATGAAAATATAATAGTTAATTGGGCTTCCTTTAAAGATTTTGATGCTAAAGGAAACTATCAAGACAAACATTTTTATACTAATTCGAGTAAGAATTTAAACACATTTTGGATTTTAATATTAATAGATAGCAAGACTCCAAAAAAAATTGCAAATAATATTGCTTTAATAATCAATGAAAAAAAAAGATTTAATTTGGAATTTTTATGGGAAATTATAAAAAAGTCATTTAAAAAAAACAATTTCTCAAATTTTTATCATGAGGCTTCATATCTCAGTATCTTAGCAAATTATTTTTACAATAATCTTGATAAGTTTATAGGTAAAAATACTAAAAAAATTTTAATGCCATATGAAGGGCAGCCTTTTCAAAATGCGATATTTAAAAAAATACATGGTATTAATAAAAAAATTAAAACCATAGGATTTATTCATTCCTTTCCTATTGGTTTACCTTTAAATTTAATAAAAAAAGATGGAGCTCCAAAAAAAATTATTGTATCAAGCGAATCACAACTTTATTGTTTAAATAATTTTTTAGGATGGAAAGAAAAAGATATACAAATACTTCCCTCTACTAGGTTAAGATATTCTAAGAAAATTAATATGAGTAATAAAATATTCTTACCAATTAAATTTGAGTCTTCAAAAAAAATAATTGAAAATTTAAGTATTTTAGTTGAAAATTTAAAAATTAATTTATCAAATATTCAAATAAAAAATCATCCAAGCTGCGCTCAATCCAAAAAACACCTTAAACTAATGAAAGAAATTAAGTATGTTTTAAAATCCACCAGTCAAAATAAAATAAAAAAGAATTTATCAATATTTATCGGTGCTACTGGATCTGTAATAGAAGCTTTAGAAAGAAAAGTTCAAGCAATACATATTTGTGAAAATCCTACTTTGGAATCATACTCAAAAAAATTATGGAAATTTATCCAAGTTCAGAAGATAAATAGTTATGTTTACAAATATAATATTTTAAAAAGAAATAAGTTGATAAAATTTGGGAACGATGTAAATTTGTATAAAAAATACCTTTAACAAAAATGTCAGATATAAAATTTTTAAAACAATATTTTAGTAACTTAAAAGAATTACTAGATGATGAAAAGTACCTTAAAGATCTTATTCAAGTTAAGGAAATTTTAAAAAAAACACATTCTGATGGAAAAAAAACAATGATATTTGGAAATGGAGGCAGCGCAGCTATAGCCAGCCATTTCAGTGTTGACTTAACAAAAAATGCAAAGGTTAGATGCACAAATTATAACGAGTCTGATTTATTAACTTGTTTTTCTAACGACTTTGGTTATGAAAGATGGGTTGAAAAAGCAATAGAGTTTTACGGTGATGAAGGAGATTCTTTAATATTGATTTCGGCAGGAGGCAATTCGTTAAATATGGTCAATGGAGCAAAACAAGCAAAAAAGAAAAAAATTAAAACAATAATTACATTTACTGGCAATGATAAAAATAATAACCTAGGAAAACTAGGAGACATCAATTTCTGGGTTAATAGCAAAGCATACAATCATATTGAAAACGTTCATCAAATACTTTTGCTGTCATTAGTCGATTTAATAATAGGCAAAACAGTATATTCTCCAAATTAATTAAATTTGAAAACTAATAATAAATTTTTAAAAAGTTACAAAAACTTAAATGTTGTTGTAACTGGAACCTCTGGTTTTAAAGGAGCCTGGCTAGCTTATTGGCTTAGTAATTTGGGTGCTAAAGTAACTGGGATCTCCTTAAAACCCGAGAAAAACTCAATCTTATTCAAAAGCTTAAGGCTTAAAAACAAAATAAATCAATATTATTTAGATATTACTAATTTTTATAAATTAAATGAAATTATAAAAAAAACAAAACCTGATATAATTTTTCATTTAGCTGCTCAATCTATAGTATCAACGAGTTATGAAAAACCACTCCAAACATTTCATACTAATATATTAGGAAGTGCCAACGTATTAGAAACTTATAGAGTTAATAGGATCCCATACTTGGTATATATTACTTCTGACAAATGTTATTTAAACTTAAATACAAAAAAAAATTATAAGGAAAATGATATTTTAGGAGGTCTAGACAATTACTCTTCATCAAAAGCAAGCGCAGAATTAATTTTTTCATCTTATTTCAATAGTTATTTTAAAAATAAAAAACATCTTTCAGTTGCTAGTGCGCGTGCAGGAAATGTAATAGGCGGTGGAGACATGAAGATAAATAGAATAGTTCCAGATATTATTAAATCCTTGCAAAAAAATAAAAATATAAATTTAAGAAATCCTAAAGCCACAAGACCTTGGCAACACGTTTTAGAACCACTAAGTGGCTATCTATTATTAGGGCATAAACTCTTATCTAAAGAATTAAACTTCGACTCAATACCCAGCTGGAACTTTGGACCTAAACCTGTAAATTGTAAAAGTGTTGGACATATTACAAAATTTGTAGTGAAAAATTGGGGAAAAACAAATTTAAAAATTAAAATAGATAAAAGCTCAAAATTTCACGAGTCGAAGTTACTTTCTTTAAATATACAAAAAGCCAAAAAAGAACTTCAATGGGAACCAAGATTAAATTTAGAGGAGACAATAAAATTCACAGTAGATTGGTATAAATATTATTTTAACCATAAATCAGTGGAAGAGATTACTGATTATCAAATTCAATTGTTCTTAGAAAATTAATCTATGTCAAGTTGCAGAATATGTAGAGGAAAACTTAAAAAGATAATTAATCTTGGAAAAATTGCATTAGTAGGAAATTTTTTTAAAAAAAAAAAAAAACTAAAAAAATATAAAATAAGTCTCAATTTTTGTAGTACTTGCAAGCACGTTCAAATTTCAGAAGTTGTAAATCCAAATCTTTTATTTAAAAAATATCTTTGGGAAACAGGTATTTCGAAAAGTAATATAAATTTGATAAAAAATTTAATTTCAAAATTAAAAAAATTTAATATTAATCAAAATTCTAAAGTTTTAGAAATTGCAAGCAATGATGGTTCATTTTTGAGTTTACTTAACAAAAGATTCAAGTGTTTTTCTATTGGGATAGACCCAGCCAAAAATATGAAAAAAATATCTGGCAAAAAAAATTTTTTGTCAATAATAGATTATTTTAATTTTAGACTATCAACAAAGATTAAAAAAAAATTCAAAAAATTTAACTTTATCGTTGCTAGAAATGTTTTAGCACATGTTCGAAATCCTAATGAAATTTTTAAAGGAGTAAATAATTTACTTCTTAATAACGGGATTTTTATAATAGAAGTACCACATTTAGAAAATATAATTGTTCAAAATCAATATGATAATATTTTTCATGAACATGTAGGTTTTCATAGTTTAAAATCTATTGTTGATCTATCAAAAAGACACAACTTAAAGGTCTTTGATGTTGAAAAAATTGAGTCTCAAGGTGGATCTTTAAGGTGTTATATTTGTAAAACAAGTTTAAATAAAAAGATAAAAAGAAAAGTTAATTCGTTAATTAAACAAGAGCAAAAATTGGGTTTGTACTCTTCCGTAAAATTAAAAGATTTTAAAAGAAAAATTTTAGTTCATATTACAATGATCCAAAATTTAATAAAAAGCTTAAAAAACAGGCAAAAAATTATTTCTGTTTACGGAGCTTCAGGTAAAGGTCAGGCACTGTTACAATTTTGTAACTTAAACAATAACGTTATAGATTACGTATTTGATAAAAGTAAAAAAAAACAAGGATGCTACACTCCTGGAACTTATATTAAAATAAAAAATCCCTCGGAGATTAAAAAAACAGGAACACAATATTTGCTTTTATTGTCTTGGAATATTAAAAAAGAAATAATAGAACAGGAAAAAAAATTTATTAAAAACGGAGGAAAGTTTATAATTCCTTTTCCTTCACCTCGGGTGATGATAAAATGAAAGTAGTCATACTAGCTGGTGGTTATGGAACTCGCTTATCAGAGTACACTGATACTATTCCAAAACCAATGGTACCTATTGCAGACAAACCTATTATAGAGCATATAATGAATCTTTATGCAAAATATGGTCATAAAGAATTTTATATAGCTCTAGGCTATAAAGGCGAGGTAATAAAGGATTATTTTAAAAAAATTAAAAATGATTGGAAGATAAATTTAGTTGACACAGGATCTGATACTTTTACCGGCGGCAGACTGAAAAGATTAGAAAAATATTTATTAAATGAAACTTTTTTATTAACCTATGGAGATGGAATCTCAAATATAGATATTAACGAATTAATCAAGTTTCATAAAAATCATAAAAAACTTGTTACTATTTCTGCTGTGAGGCCACCAGCGAGGTTTGGATCTTTAAGTTTAAATGGTTCGAAAGTAATAAAATTTAAAGAAAAAAAGCAGCTAGGTGAAAGCTGGATAAATGGAGGTTTTTTCGTAGTTGATTCAAACTTTTTTAAATATTTAAAAGGAGATCAAACTGTTTTAGAAAAAGATCCTCTAGAAACAGTAACTGAATTGGGAGAAATTAAAGCATTTAGACATGAAGGATTTTGGCAGTGTATGGATCATAAATTAGATAAAGATTACCTTGAAAAATTAGTTATTGAAAAAAAAGCCCCTTGGCTTAAATGAAAAATATTTTAGTTATTGGAGGAACAGGGTTTATTGGTTTTCATTTTGTTAAGGAAGCCGTAAAAAGAGGGTTTAAAATTACAAGCATTTCTTTAAAAGATCCTTTAAAAAAAAGATATGTAGAACATGTAACCTATATAAAGGCAGATATTTCAAATCTAAAAATTTTAAAAAAGAAATTACGAGGTAATTTTGATTATGTAGTGAACGCAGGGGGTTATGGAAAACATCCAGACTTTGGAAAAGAAGGATCTAAGCTATTTAACTCTCATTTTTACGGGTTAATAAATCTTATTGATGTCCTATCTTTTAATAGAATTAAAAAATTTGTACAAATAGGAAGTTCAGCAGAATATGGCAAAGCTAAATCCCCGTTAAAAGAAAATTTGAAATGTTATCCTAGGACACCTTACTCTATTACAAAATTATCTTGCACGAATCTCTTAAGAATTTTATACCAGGAAAAAAAAATCCCTGTAACTGTATTAAGGTTATTTCAAGTTTACGGACCCAATCAAGATAAAAATAGAATTTTACCTTACTTAATAAAAAATTCTTTAAAAAACAAAAGTTTTAAAACAACAAAAGGCCTACAAGTTTGTGACTTTTGTTATATTGATGATGTGATTGAAGCAATATTTAAATGTTTTAAGTCAAAAAAGAGCACCGGGGAAATAATCAATATTGGATCAGGAAAACCAGTCTTAATTAAAAAGATTATTTTGATGGTTAAAAAGATAATTAGAAAAGGAAATCCAATAATCGGTGGTTTGAAATATAAAAAGGAAATAAACATGAAGAACTATCCCAGCATTGAAAAAGCTAAATTAAAATTAAGCTGGTCACCAAAAGTAGAACTATATGAAGGAATAGAAAAAACTATAAAAAGCTATAAATGAAAACAGAACCTTTAGTTAGCATCATAATGAATTGTTTAAATGGAGAAAAATATTTAAAATCTTCTTTAAGAAGTATAATCGAACAAGATTACAAAAATTGGGAACTAATTTTTTGGGATAATAAATCTTCAGATAATTCTTTTAAAATTGTTAAAAGTTTTAAAGATAAAAGAATAAGATATTTTAGAGCAAATAAGAAAACCGTGCTTTATGAAGCGAGAAACCTAGCAATCAAAAAGGCAAAGGGAAAGTTTATCGCTTTTTTAGATGTCGATGATTTTTGGTCAAAAGACAAACTAAGCAAACAAATTCCAAAGTTTAAAAATAAAAATGTTGGGTTAGTATATAGTAATTTTTATAAATATTACGACTCTACAAAAAAAAAGAAGATTGCTTTTAAAAATAAACTTCCAAGAGGTAAAGTTACAGGTTTGATTATTAAAAACTACCAGGTTGGTTTTCTAACTGTAATATTAAGAAAAGATTTTATAACTCAAAAAAAAATATTTGATTTTGAATATGATTTGTTATCCGACTATGATTTTGTTTTACATTATTCATTGAAACACGATTTTAGCTGCGTTGACGAACCATTAGCCTTTTACAGAATACATAATGACCAACTACAAAAAAAAAAGCTTGTTATTCAGGCCAAACAATTTTGCAAATGGTTTAAAAATAAAAAAATTAAAAAAAAATTTAATCAATATGATCTGTCTTCAATTTTAAAAAAACATGAGTACTATGACTTGTTAAAAGATTTAAATGAATCAAAAATTAACCTTTTTTATAAAATGTTAAAAAATTTTAATCTATTAAACTTTATTAAAATAAATGCTTTAATTTTTATTCCAAAAAAAATAATATTAAAATTTATTGATAATGTATAAAAACAAAGAAAAAGCGATTGATATTATTATGCCTAATTATAATAAAGGTGAATATATTGATGAAGCGATTAAGTCTGTAATTAATCAAACCTATAAAAATTGGAAACTTTTTATAATAGATGATAATTCCAACGATAATTCATTGAAAGTAATTAAAAAATTTAAAAAAAATAGGAATATTGAAATTATTCTATCAAAAAAAAATAAAGGACCATCTTTTTGTAGAAATCTCGGATTAAAAAAGTCAAAATCAAAATTTGTAGCTTTTTTAGATTCGGATGATTACTGGGTAAAAAATAAACTAAAGTCACAAATGAATTTTATGTTAAAAAATAATTTTCATTTTTCTTTCACAGATTTTATTCCAATTTTACAAAAAAAAAAATAAAAAAAAAATATTAAAAGCAACCAAAATAGAAAATAATTTTGATTTTAATAAATTTGTTAAAAATTCATCAATAAATACATCGACAATAATTCTTGAAAAAAAATTTATAAGAAATGTAAAATTTAAAAATGTGAGATTAATGGAAGATTACATATTTAAATGTGAATTAATGAAAAAATCAAAAATACCTTTTAAAAAATATCCTCAAGCTACCGCAATTTATAGAATAATTGAAAATTCTAGAAGTTCAAAAAAAATACTTAACCTTTTAAATCTTTGGAAAATAAATAAAATCTATAACAAATTAAACTTTTTTAATAATCTACTGTCTATAATTTTTATAAGCTTGA
>MDTB01184351.1_pt1 | contig 18549 bp, 20 predicted proteins | sample 811161 | NCBI WGS metagenome assembly MDTB01 (sample SAMN05326650, study PRJNA326480) | marine metagenome | isolation source: seawater | place: Mediterranean Sea | collected 2009
CTGAAGCTGCTATTAAACTATCTAAAACATTATTTGCATCACCTATCCAACAAATATTTAATTTTGAAATAGGTCTTTTTTTAATTTCTTCAACTGTAAAAATATCAGATAACACTTGAGTTGGATGTGAAGATGGACTTAAACCATTGATAATTGGTATTGACAAATATCTTCTAAACTTTTCAAGTTTTTTATCACTATCAGTTCTCAACATAAATCCATCGCCATATGTAGAAAGAATTTTTGCAGTATCAGCTATGCTTTCTCCACCTTGGCCAAGATGAAGTTCATTAGAACGTAGAGTTAAAGTGCCTCCTCCAAGCTGCTTAATTGCTAGATAGAAGCTAATTCTTGTTCTAGAGCTAGCTTTCTCAAACATTTGTATCAAAATTTTTCCTTTTAGTGGAGCACCTTTATCAACTTCAAGAGTGCTTAACTTTTTTCTTAAACTTTTTCTTTTCTTAGCATCAATAATAATTTTTCTTAAATCATTAGCTGGAATATCTTTTAAATTAATAAAATGATTCATATTATTTTAACTCATCACAAACTTTGTTAATAGCTTTTAAAGCAATATCAATTTCTTTTTTTTTAACATTTAATGGTGGTAAAATTCGAACTACATTTTCAGCTGCGCGAATAGTTAATAGATTGTTATCCATTAATTTTTTAACAAACTTTGATTGATCTGTATAAAGCTGTATTCCAATCAGTAGTCCTCTTCCTCTTATTTCTTTAATGATATAAGGATATTTTACTTTTAATTTATTTAAATTTGAAAAAAAATATTTTGATAAATTTTTTACATTATTCAAAAACTTCTTATTAAATATTATATCCATTACAGTATTACCAACAGTCATAGCTAAAGGATTTCCTCCAAAAGTAGATCCATGAGTTCCAGGTGTCATCCCAACAGCAACTTTTTTATTCATTAAAACTGCACCAATAGGAAATCCTCCTCCAATTCCTTTTGCAATTGGAACAATATCTGGTTTTACTTTTGATTTTTCAAAAGCAAAAAAGTCACCAGTTCTTCCAATCCCACATTGGACTTCATCAAAAATAAGTAAAATCTTTTTCTTATTACATAACGCTCTTAATTCTTTTAAACACCAATCAGGAATAACTTTAATCCCGCCTTCACCCATAATTGGTTCTACCATAATTGCTGCCGTTTTATTATTAATGGCTTTCTTAAGGCCTTTGTGATCTCCAAAATTAAAGTGATCAAATCCATCAACCTTAGGACCAAATCCCTCTGTCATTTTTTTACTTCCACTTGCATAAATTGCAGCGATTGTTCTTCCGTGAAATGAGTTTTTAATGCAAAGTATTCTATTTTTTTGACGCTTACCTATTGAATAAAAATATCTTCTAGCAACTTTAATTGCAGCCTCAGTGGCCTCTGCTCCAGAATTTTGAAACATAACATAGTCAGCAAATGTTTTTTTCACCAACTTCTTTGCTAGCTGTTCTCCCTCAGGAATTATGAAAGCATTTGATACATGCCACACTTTTTTGGCTTGTTTATTTAGTGCTTTTATTAATTTCTGATTTGCATGTCCTAAACTATTGACAGCAATACCTGAACAAAAATCAAGATATTTTTTTTTGTTGGTTGAATAAAGGAAGCTACCTTTGCCTTTTACAAAAGAAATTTTTTTTCTATTATAATTTTTTGTTAAATAACTCATAATTTATCAAAATAAACTTTTATAAATTAAAATATTAAATACAAGTCACGATTGAATATTTTAAAAAACATATCATTTTATTTTTGTTGATAACTTTAAATTTTTACTTGTTTAAATAAATTATATATCAGTATATTGTGTTTAAATAAATCAATAACACTTTATATAGTTATTTTATGAGCTGGACTGATGAAAAAGTACAAAAATTAAAGGAGCTATGGGGAAAGGGTAATACCGCTAGTCAAATAGCTGAAATTATTGGTGGTATAAGCAGAAATGCAGTGATTGGAAAAGCACATAGGCTTAATTTATCAGCAAAAATTAAAACAAGATATGCAAATAATAATAAAAATTACGAAGATAAATTAGATAATAAAAATGTTAAGTTGGGCAGAGGTAGAGGAAATAAATTTAAATCATTAATAATTGAGAAAGACTTTGAACCAGAAAATCCAAAACAACTTGAACAACTAGATGACAATTCATGTAAATGGCCAATTGGACACCCAAATGAAAAAAATTTTTATTTTTGTGGCAGAACTTCACTAAAAGATTTTTCATACTGTAAGCTTCATTTATTATACGCTTACCAGCCTAAAGGTAAAAAAGAGGATATAATTGAAAAAGAGGAAGTGCCAGAATTTATAGAAAAGAAAATTAAATCAGCTTAATTCTCTTTAATTCTATATCTATCAGTAGAGAACTGACCATTTTCTCTCCACATATATGAATATTTTTTAACTTCTTCATCAAAAAGTCTAAGAGCAGGCACTCCAATTTCAGAATTAGTTTTATACTTGCCAGATTTTACATTGTCATATTTTAGAAGATTTAGCTGATCTCTGGTTAATAGTGGTTTCGGAAATAATTGAAATAGAGACGCTGATATTTTTGCTATACTAATTGGCAAAGGTATTAGTATTCTTTTTTTATCAATCAAAATTAATAACTTTTCTAAAATTTCTTTTAAAGAAATAATTTCAGGGCCTACACATTCTATAATATTGGATTGAATATTTTTTTTAATTATTTCTAAAATAACATCAGTTAAATCAGAGCAATGGATTGGTGAAAATTTAGTTTTACCAGAATAATATAATGGGAATATTGGCAACATATTTAATAAAGTCATAAAATTTGTTGTAAAATTATCATCTACTGAATAAACAACAGAAGGTCTTAATATTGTTGTTTTTGGAAAATTTTTAATAATTTTTATTTCACCTTCTAACTTACTTTTTGCATATTCAGAATCTTCTGCCTGATTAATACCTAAAGCTGATAAATGAACAAATTGTTCACAATTATATTCTTTGCAAAGTTTTGCCAATAATGAAGGAAAAATAGAATGTATATTTTTAAATGTATTTCCTCTTTTTTTTTCAAAAAGTATACCAATAAGATTTATACAAATATCAGTATTTTCAAAAAGTTTTCTAATTTTTTTTTCATCAAATATACTAGACTCAATTACATCAATATATCCCGCATTAGCTTGGGTTTTTATCAAAAGCCCTTTTTGATGCAGATTTCTTGTAACCACAGTAATTTTATAGTTATTCTTTGCTAACTTTCTAATTAAGTTTCTTCCTATTTGACCGCTACCGCCAAAAATTAGACAATTTTTTGCATTCATATATATATATATTTAAAAATGAATATTGAAATTAAACTTCACAAAAATGATTTACCAGATGATATTACTTTAGGCAATGTATTAGCTGTTGATGGTGAATTTATGGGGTTAAATGTTAAACGTGATCCTCTTTGTTTAATCCAACTTTCCTCAGGAAATTCTGACGCACATATTATTCAATTAGATAGATCAAACTATAAAGCTCCAAATTTAGTTAAATTATTAGCTGACAACAAAATCACAAAAATATTTCATTATGGTAGAGCAGATATGGCACATATTAAATACTATCTTAAAACTGACACTAATAATATTCTTGATACAAAGATAGCTTCAAAATTAGCTAGATCATACTCTGATAATCATTCTCTTAAAAATCTGATTAAAGAATTTGTTAACATAGATGTTAGTAAACAGTTTCAAAATTCAGATTTTGGAGGAGAACTAACCTCCGCACAACTTAAGTATTGTGCTAATGATGTAATTTATCTTCATAAAATTCACGCAGAGTTAAATAAAATTCTAGAACGAGAAAATAGGATTAGTTTATATAATGACTGTTTAAAATTTTTAAAGACAAGAGTAGATCTTGATTTGGCACATTTTCAGGATGATATATGGTCTCACTAAATGAAAAATAGAAACTATATAAAAACTGCAAAGGAAGTTATTAATCTTGAAATAGATGCTCTTAAAAGATTAAAAAAAAATCTTAATCATTCTTTTAACAAGGCAGTAATTGAAATTTCAAAATGCCAATCAAAAGTAATTTTGTGTGGTGTAGGTAAAAGCGGGCTTATTGCACAAAAGATTGCTGCAACTTTATCATCTGTTGGTACTCCATCATTCTATTTATCAGCTAGTGACTCTTCTCATGGTGATCTTGGGAGTATTTCAAAAAAAGATATTTTAATTCTGATAAGTTATTCCGGCCAAACAAATGAGCTTAAAAATATTATTCAATATGCTAATAGAAATAGAATTTTATTGATAGGCATCGTCTCAAAAAAAAATTCAGTTTTATACAATGCAGCTGATATTAAATTATTATTACCTGAAGTTAAAGAGTCTGCAGAAATCATCCCTACATCAAGTACAACTTCGCAACTAGCGTTGGGAGATGCTTTGGCAATTGCGGCTATGAAAATTAAAAACTTCAATAAACTTGATTTTAAAAAAATTCATCCGGCTGGGAATTTAGGAACTCAGCTCAAAACTGTTGAAGAAATAATGTTAACAAAAAACAAAATTCCTTTTGTAAATGAAAATTTAAAAATGAAAAAAGCTATTAAGATTTTAAGTGATAAAAAATTAGGTATTTTAATTGCACAAAATAAAAAAAAAAATACAACTGGTATAATTACAGATGGGCAAATTAGAAGATTTAATCAAAAAAATATTGATTTATTAAATTTAACAGTCAAAGACATTATGACAAAAAATCCCATTAGTATAGAAAAGGATGCTTTAGCAGTTAAAGCAATAGCTCTGATGAATGGTAAAAAAATTACTTCTCTAAGTGTTTTTAATAAGAAAAATAAATTAAAAACTATAGGAGTTCTTCATATTCATAATATTTTAAAATCAAATATATCGTAAATGGAGAAAAAAAAAGTTGTTAGATATTCTTTAATATTTTTTTTCTTATTATTGATAATTTTCATTTATTTTAAATTCTCTAATAAAAAGAACATAGTTTTAACACAAAATGAAACTGTGGAAAATAATCAATCTAATTCAAATGTAATTAATGAAGTTAATTATATATCAAGAGATAGAAGCGGTAATGAATACATGATTAATGCTGAGAGAGGTGAAATAGATCTTTCCAATAGCAACATAATTTTTTTAACTAACGTTAAAGCTCAAATAAATTTACAAAATTCAGAAATTTTAGAAATAAATTCAGATTTTGGAAAATATAATATTAAAAATTTTGATACAATTTTTTCAAAAAATGTAGTCATAACTTATCTAAATAATAAAATTACTGGTGAATATCTTGATTTCTCACTAGATAGAAGTTCAATGGTAATTTCAAGAAATGTAGTTTATACCAATCTTGAAAATATTTTAAAAACTGATGTTGTAGAAATTGATATTAATACTAAAAATACTAAGATTTTTATGTATGACAATAAACAAAAAGTTAATATTAAGAGTAAAAATTAAATGGGAATAATTAAGAAATTTAGAATAAAATCTTTTAAGAAAAAAAATTCAATTATAGAGTTTGATAAAGTTTCCTTGTCATTTGGTAATAGATTAATTTTAGATAATATAAGTTTTAAGATTAATGAAGGACAAATATTTGGTATGTTAGGACCAAATGGAGTTGGAAAATCTACAATTTTTAACTTAATTACAGGTTTAGTAACACCAAAGCATGGGAAGATTAAAATTGATGGAGAGGATGTAACTAATTATCCTATTTATTTAAGAACTAAAAAATTTAAAGTTGGTTATGTTCCTCAATATGGAGGTTTTTTTTCTGATTTAACACTTCAAGATAATTTAAATGCAATTAGTGAAATAGTAATAGATAATATTAATGTTAGAAAAGAAAAAATTGATTTCTTGCTTGCAAAATTTGAATTAGAAAATGTTAAAAATATCAAAGCTAAATTTTTATCTGGAGGACAAAAAAAAAAGCTTGTAATTGCACTTTCTTTATTAAGTGATCCTAAATTACTTCTGTTAGATGAATGTTTTGCGGCACTTGATGTTTTAACAATTAAAATGTTACAAGAAATTATAGTAAATTTACAATATGAAAATAAAATAACTATTTGTATCTGTGATCATCAAGCTAGAGATCTTCTCGCTTGTGTTGATGTTGCAATGATACTTAGTAATTGCAAAATAGTTGCTCAAGATACGCCTTCTAATTTAGTAAAAAATATCAATGCAAAAAACGCTTATTTTGGTGATAGTTTCAAATTTAATTAAGTTGGATGGCTAATACTTTTGTAATTCGAAATAAGATTAAACCTTTTAAAAAAAAGATATTTGTTTCAGGAGATAAAAGTTTAAGTATAAGATGGGTTTTATTTTCTTCATTGAGCTCAGGAATTTCAATAGCTAAAAATTTATTAATGTCAGAAGATGTAATGTCAACGATTCAGGCAGTCAAAAAACTTGGTATAAAAGTTTTTTTCAAAAAAAACCTTTGTTACATTCATGGTAATGGAATAAATGGATATAAAATAAAAAAAGGAACTATTATTAACGCCAGAAATTCTGGAACCTTAGGTAGATTAATTCTTGGTTTATTAATTAATACAACAGAACCAATTAAATTAATTGGTGATAAAAGTTTATCAAAAAGAGATTTTAAAAGAATAACAGACCCATTAAAAAAGTTTGGTGCAACATTTAAACTAAAAAAAAATAGTCTTCCACTTAAAATGTTGGGATTAAATAATCCAAAACCAATTACTTACACTGAAAATAAAGGATCTGCACAATGCAAAAGTGCAATTATTTTTGCAGGAATGAAAACAAAAGGTAAAACATATATTAAAGCAAAAAAATCTAGAAATCATACTGAGTTACTTTGTAAATACTTAGATCTTCCAATAAAAATTAAAAGTAAAAAAAACTATGATTTAATTGAAATTAGCGAAGTAAAAAGTATTAGACCATTAAATTATAAAATTCCTTCAGATATTAGTTCTAGTGCTTTTTTTATTGCACTTACTGCCCTTACAGAAAATTCAGAAATCACAATCAAAGATGTAAATATTAACCCATCAAGAATTGGGGTGATTACAATTTTTAAAAGAATGGGTATAAAAATAATTTTTCAAAATCAAAGAATTTATAAAAATGAAAAAATTGCAGATATTTTTGTAAAAAGTCCAAAAAAACTTAAATCAATTAATTGTCCTTCATACTTAAATAGCGGAGCAATTGATGAATTTTTAATAATTTTTTTAGTGGCTGCCAAATGTAATGGAATATCTTATTTCAAAGACTTATCTGAGTTAAACCAAAAAGAAAGTCCAAGATTAAAGTTAGGTTCAAAAATTTTGAATCAAATAGGGGTTAAAACAATTACAACAAAAAACTCTATTAAGATCTTTGGTAAACCAAATTTAAAGATTAATAAAAAAATTGAAGTTAAAGATTTCATGAAAGATCACAGGATTTTTATGACAAGCGTAATAGCTGCTTTATCTTTTGGATCTCAATGGATAATACATGATAAAAATTCAATAAATACATCTTTTCCGGAATTCCTAAACATTATTAAAAAATTAAATGACTAAAAAAAAAAATTTTTTTATTAAAATTGCTATTGACTCTCCTGCTGCAGCAGGGGCAGGAACTGTGGCAAAATCTATATCAAAACATTATAACCTATTTTACTTAGATACTGGTAAAATCTATAGGCTGATAGCTTACTTAAAAATAAAATTTCCAAAAAAGTTCAATCAAAATTTTTTAAAAAAAAAAAATTAAGAAGCTAAAGATTAAAGATCTTGAAAATAAAGAATTAATCTTAGACAAAGTGGGAACGGAAGCATCAATAATTGCAAAAAATAAAAGAATTCGAAAACTTGTGAAATCATTTCAAATTAATTCAGCTTACAACCCACCAAAAAAGTACAACGGATCTTGTCTAGATGGAAGAGATATTACATATAAAATTATACCTGATGCAGAATTTAAATTTTTCATTACAGCAAATGTAAAAACAAGAGCAAAAAGAAGATATAAAGAGTTACTTAAATTAAAAAAGAGGATAACTTATTCAGAGGTGCTTAAAAGTATAATAAAACGTGATAAAAATGACTATAATAGGAAGGTTTCACCTCTAAAGAAAACTAAAGATTCAGTATTGATAAAAACTTCAAATTTATCTAAAAGAGCGTGTTTTTTAAAAATAAAAAAAATTATAGATAGGAAACTAAATATTAATGGAAATTTATAAAGATCTCTCAACTCCTGCCTCAAAAGAATTTGAAAAATTACTTAATTCACAACTATCTAAGGTTCAAATAGATGAAGGTAAAATTATTGAAGGTAAAATAAATAAGATCACTGAAAAATTTGTTTTTTTATTTGTTGAGGGTTTAAAAAGTGAACCAGTTTTAGATATTAATGAACTTAAAAGTATGGGTTTAGCAGATAAAATTAAAGTGGGCGAAACTATACCAGTTTTACTTGAAAAAATTGAGGATAGAAATGGTGAGGTGATAGTGTCAGCAAGTAAGGCACAGAAAATTAAAGGTTGGGACAAATTAGTTGAAGCTTATGAAAAAAATGAACCAATCATGGGTAAAATAACATCAAAATGTAAAGGTGGATGCATAGTTGAACATATAGAAACAGGCTCATTAATGTTTTTACCTGGTTCTCAGATAAGCGATAAACCTCTGAAAGATATTAGTCACCTAATGAATGAACCACAGAAATTTGCTTTAATTAAACTAGATAAAGTTAGAGGTAATGCTTGTGTCTCACGAAGAGAAATTATTTCTTCTTTCAAAAAAGAAGATAAAGCAAAAATTATAGAAAAATATAAAGTTGGAGATATTATTAAAGGAGCTGAAGTTAAGGGTTACAGTTCATTTGGATGTTTTTTTAATGTAAATAATGAGCTCGATGTATTAGTGCACTTGCAGGAGATTTCTTATTCAAGAGTAAATCATCCAGATGAATATTTTAATGTTGGTGAGAAACATGATTTAAAAGTTATTTCTGTTGATAAAGAAAAACTTCAGGTAGGTTGCTCAGTAAAACAATTATCTCCTGATCCATTTGAACATATAGAAAATTACGAGCTTAATAAAATTTACAAAGCTAAAGTTGTTAAGATAATGGATTTTGGAGCATTCTGCGAATTGGAGCCTGGATTAACTACCTTACTACATTCAAGTGAGCTAAGTTGGTCAAAAAAAAATATATCTGCAAAAAAATTACTTAAAGTGGGAGATGATATTGATTGTGTTATAACAGAAATTGATAAAGAAAAAAGAAGAGTTGCTATATCTCATAGATTAACTAAAAAAAATCCTTTTAAAATTTTTGAAAAAGACTACCCAGTTGGAACTATTGTTGAGGGTGAGGTTGTAAATAAAAATGAGTACTCTTTATTTGTAAAAATTGAAAATTTAGATGTTGATGCTTTTTTGCATTGTAATGATCTTACTTATTTAAATAATGGTGAAGAAGAGTTAAATAATTATAAAAAAGGTGACAAACTAAAAGTTAAAATTCTTGAAATAAAAACTGACGAACAAAAAGTAAGAGTAGGTTTAAGACAAACTCAACCAGACCCTATAGAATGGTTTAAGGAAAAAAAAGTAAATCAAACAATTACTGTAAAAATTATGTCAGCAGATAATAAAGGATTAATAGTTAGACCCGAAGGATGTGAAATGGATTTTTTAATTAAGAAGTCTCAAATTGCGATTAATGCAGCTGATGCAAGGCCTTCAAGGTTTACTGGAGGTGAAAGAATAGATTGTGCAATTTCTGAGATGGATTTAAGTAAAAGAAAAATTTCTTTAAGTATAAAATTATTAGAAGAAATTCAAAAACAAGAAGCTTTAGATAAATATGGAACTGAGGGATCAGGGAAAAATTTACCATTTTCATCTTTGTCTGAAGATTTAAAGAAAAAAGATAAGAAAAACAAAGATTAAAATTGGCTATTGTAAAATCAAAGCTTTTAAAACAACTTTCAAATAACTACCCAAATTTTTTAAAAAAAGATCTCGAAAAATTTACTAATATTATATTAGACGAAATAAAAAAAGCTCTAAAAAGAGGGGAAAGAGTAGAACTAAGGGGCTTTGGCATGTTCTCAACCAATATTCAAAAAACAAGAATTTCTAGGAATCCAAAGACTGGGGAGAAAGTTAATACACCAGAAAAAAAAACTATCCACTTTAAAATGGCAAAAGAACTGTTTAAAAAATTAAATAATGAAAAAAAATAAAATATTTGTTGCATGCGATAGCGCTAATATTTCCAAAATTAAAGAAATAATTAAAAAGACAAATAATTCCCATTTAAAGATTGGTTATAAATTTGGCTTAGAATTTCTTAATTCAAAAAAAGGAAGAAGTTTTGTATCGAAACTAAGAAATAAGATTATTTTTGCAGATTTAAAACTTCATGATATTCCAAACACATGTGTCTCTGCTATAAAAGCGATTAAAGATTTAAAGATTAATTATTTAACAATGCATATTAGTTCAGGCTTGGAAGCTCTTAGATCTGCAAAAAAAGTATCTGGCAATATAAAATTAGTAGGTGTAACAATTCTTACTTCACTAGATAATAAAGCATTAAAAGAAATTGGATTTAATAAAGATGTTAAAAAATTAGTTTTACAACAAGCTAAACTCGCTTCTAAGGCTAAGTTAGATGCAATAGTGTGTAGTGCTCAAGAAGTGAATATAGTTAAAAAAGTTTTTAAAAAAGAAATCATAACTCCTGGAATAAGATTTGACTCAAAAGTAAATGATCAAAAAAGAACTTTAACACCTAGACAAGCTTATAAAAATGGTAGTGATTGGTTAGTAATTGGAAGACCCATAACAAAACTCAATATTAAAAAAAATATTCAAACTTTAATTGATCATTTAAATTAATGATCGAAGGTATTAAAATATGTGGAGTGTCTGATTTTGAGACATTAAAATTTATTGTAAATCATCCCTATCCTCCTAATTATATCGGCTTCATCACAAATTATGAAAAAAGTAAAAGATTTGTTGATTATGAAAAGCTAAAAGAATTATTAAAGATTAAGAGGCGAAATATTAATTTTGTTTCAGTTATGGTCAAACCAAGCAATGAATTTTTAAAAAAAATTGAAAATTTAAATTTTGATTATTATCAACTTTATGATGTAAGTCCTGATAGAATAAAAACTATTAGAAATATGAAACCAATTAAAATTATTTCTGCTCTAACAATTAATGAAAAAAAGGATGTTAGTAAATATAAAGACTACTTAGATATATCTGAAATTATATTATTTGATGGCAAAGGCTATGAAAAATCTATTGGTTTTGATCATGACCTTCTTAATGATTTGCCATCCTCGATAAATAAAATGATTGCTGGAGATATAAAAATAGAAGATATTTTAAAATTTAAAGATAAAGATTTTATAATTGATATAAGTGGTTCTTTGGAAAATAATGAAGGAAAAAAAGATTTAGAAAAAATTAATAAATTATTAAATTTAGTTAAAGAAATATGAAATTAAAAAAAAAAATTCCAGTAATTGATCAAACAGATAAACTTGGTTTTTGGGGTGGAAAGTTCGGAGGAAATTTTTGTGCAGAAACTTTAAAAAAACCCATAGAAGATTTAGAAATTTTATTCAATAAACTTAAAAATAATAAAGGTTTTATTAAAGAGAGAGATGAATATTTTAAAAATTGGATAGGTGTTCCAACAAGATTCATTAAACTTAAAAATTTGACAGATCATATTGGAGGAGCTCAGATTTGGTCAAAAGTAGTTTCAGATGCAAATGGTGGAGCGCATAAAATTTATAATGCTACTGTTCATTGCTTACTAGCAAGAAGATCAGATAAAAAATTTGTGATTGGTGACACAGGTGCCGGATACGCAGGAAAGATGTTGAGTATGGCAGCAAAAAAATTTGGATTAAAATGTAAAATTTTTATGGGTGCTAAAGATATCAAAAGACAACAACCTAATGTAAGAGCAATGAAAAAAAATGGTGCTGAAGTTGTTCCAGTTTATTCAGGAAGTCAGACACTTGTTGATGCGGTTTCTGAATGTATGAGGTATTGGGTTGCTAACTGTGATCACGCTCATATGGCAGTAGGCTCAACCGTAGGTCCCTCTATCTTTGTCCGAATATGTGGATGGAGTACAAGTCAAATTTCTAGAGAGCTTAAATCTCAAATCATTGATGAATTTAGATCAATGCCAAAAAAAATAAAACTATATAATTGTGTTGGTGGTGGCTCATCCAGTTTTGGTTTTTGGAATGAATTTATGGATTATAACAAAAAACAAGTTGAGTTTATTGGTGTTGAGGCTGGTGGTCCAACCAAAAGCAAAAAACATGCTGCACCTCTCACTTATGGATCAAAAATTGGTATTCTTCATGGAGCGGCTCAATATGTAAACCAAAACTCTGATGGACAAATTGAAGAAACAGAGTCTATTTCAGCAGGTCTTGATTACCCAGGTGTTTCTCCGCTTCACTGTTTTTTAAAAGATGTAAAACGAGCAAGATATACAGCTGCTAGTGATGAAGATGCTTTAAAGGCTTATAAATTGGTCACTAAATATGAAAATTTAAAACCATCATTGGAACCAAGCCATGCTTTTTCTGTTGCAATTAAAGAGGCTCGTAAACTTAGCAAAGATACAATAGTAATTGTTAATAGTTGTGGAGATGCTCATAAAGATAAAGCTATTTTAGAAAAAAGATTAGGAAAAAAATATGCCAAATTTAATTGATTTTGCTTTTAAAAAAGTAAAGCAAGAAAACAGGCCTGCTCTTTTGACTTATACAGTTGCCGGTGATAATTCTAAAAAAAAATCTTTGGAAATACTTAAATCTATATCTAATTATGCAGATATTCTAGAGTTGGGTGTGCCTCACAATGCTCTTGTTGCAGATGGAAATCAAATACAAACAAGTGCTTATAGGGCAATTAAAAATGGAATTAAATTAAAAGATATTTTTCAAATAGTAAAAAACTTTAAAAAAAGCAAAAAACAAAAGCCAATAATATTAATGGGTTATTATAATATGGTTTATCAATTTGGAGAAAATAATTTCTTAAACACTTGTAAAAAAGTAGGTGTTGATGGTTTAATTTTAGTAGATCTTCCTTGGCCTGAAAATAAAAAATTTGCAAATAAATGCAGAAAAAAATCAATTTATTTTATTCAACTTTTGTCACCAACAACTACCAAACAGAGATTAAAAAAAATTATAAAAGATTCTCATCCAATGAATTATTTTATTTCAATGCTCTCTACTACAGGTGGTAAATTAAAAGTTTCTGCTAAAGAAATACTATCTAATTATAACAAGATAAAAAAAATCAACCCTAGAAAGAATGTTGTGATTGGATTTGGTATTACTGAAAAAACTATTAAATCCTTGAAAAAAGCTGATGGTTTGGTTGTTGGAAGTGCAATTTGTAAAGAAATAACAAATTCAATTAAAAAAAGACAAAATCCGGTCACAAATGTTACTAATGTAGTTAAGAGATTAAAAAAAAAAATAATATGAATTGGATAACAAAAATTATTAAAGCGGGTGAAAAAATTAAAACTGCTATTCATAAGAGGGCTACAAAAGAAGATGTGGCTAATAGCGATTGGACATCTTGCTGTAAAGGTCCAATTTTAAAAAAAGATTTAGAAGAAAACTTATGGGTATGTCCGGATTGCAATAAACATCATAGAATTAATCCAAAGCAAAGATTTGATATCTTCTTTGGAAAGGATAATTATGAGATATTTAAAACTCCAATCCCAAAAGATGACCCCTTAAATTGGACTGATACAAAATCCTATAAGGATAGATTAAATAGTGCCAGAAAAAAAACTGGAATGGATTGTGGAATGATGGTTGTTTCAGGTTCAATAAATAATATTAAAGTCACCGCAGTTGCATCAGACTTTGAATTTTTAGGAGCCTCAATGGCAGCAGCTGAAGGTGAGGCTTTTTTATATGGAGTTCAACATGCTATAGAAAACAAAACTCCATTTGTATGTTTTAGTTCAGGAGGAGGAATGAGAATGATGGAAAGCTTAATCTCATTATCTCAAATGACAAGAACAACAATAGCAATTAATGAACTTAAAAAAAATAATCTTCCATATTTAGTTTGTTTAACAGATCCAACTGCAGGAGGAATTACTGCTTCATATGCAATGTTGGGAGATTTACATATTGCGGAGTCAGATCATGCTTTAATAGCTTTTGCTGGTGCTCGAGTAATTCAAGGAACTGTAAAAGAAAGTTTGCCTGAAAATTTTCAAAAAAGCTCTTATGTCCAAAAAACTGGTTTTGTAGACTTGATAGTCGATAGAAAAGATCTTCAAGAGAAAATTGGAATTTTAATTTCAATTCTATTAAATAAAAATCCTGCTATAAGCACTGAAGAAAATGAAACTTCAGAAAATTCTCAATCACTTACAAAAGCTGCATCCTAAGGAGATTGATCTAAGTTTAGATCGAATTTTAAAACTTTGTAAAAAATTAGGGAATCCTCAAGACAAAATTAAAGCAATATCAGTTGTGGGTACCAATGGTAAACAATCTACAATAAACGCTCTTTTCTCAATACTTAAAGAAGCAAATTTCAAATGTAATGTTTATACTAGTCCACATATTCAAAAGATTAATGAAAGATTTATTTTTAATAATAAAGAGTTAAATGATGATGAATTAATAGAACTTTTTGAAGAAGTGGAAAAAATAAATGGCAATAATCCTTTAACTTTTTTTGAGGCTTTAAGTGCTTGTTACTTTTACAAAGCTGCTCAATATCCAGATAATATAAATTTGATTGAGGCAGGTTTATTTCATAGATTTGATGCGACAAATATACTTAGAAATAATTTAGCTAGTATTGTTTGTTCAATAAGTAAAGATCATCTTGACTGGCTACCAAAAGGACAACAAACAATTGAAAAAATTATATTTGAAAAAACATCAGCTCTTTTAAATTCAAATATAATTGTATCAAAACAAAATTCTAAAGAAACAACTGAATGTATTAAGAAAACAATCTCAAAAAACTCATCTAAAAAATTATTTTTTAATGAAAATTTTAGTTATTTAGGTGGGGAAAATGGTTTTTTTTATTATGAAGATAAATTTGGTGGATTGAAACTCCCGTTACCAAATATTCTCGGACAATTTCAATTAGAAAATATTTCAACAGCAATAGCAACTTTAAGACACTTAAACTTGGGTATTAAAGATAACGATATTAAAAATGGAGTAACGAAAATTGAGAGTATAGCAAGATTACAAGAAATAAAGTCTGGAAAACTTAAGGCCTTTGTTAAAGATAACCGATTATTATTAGATGGAAGTCACAATGAGGATGGATCTAGAGTTTTAAATGAATATCTTCAAACCTTAGATTGTAGAAAACATGTGATCATTGGAATGATGGCAAACAAGGAACATGAGAAATACATTTCTTATTTCAAAGATATTTCATCCTTAACAACTATTGATATACCTAATCAACCTAATGCAATAAGTGGAAAAGAATTAAAAGAGAAATTTAAAAATATAGCTAATGTACAATTCAAAGAAAGTATTCAAGATGCCATTACATCAATACCTTTAAAAGAAAATGACTTGATTCTCATTACAGGCTCTTTGTATTTGAGTGGAGAATTTTTAAATTTAAATTAAATATTTTTTTCTAAAAATTCTTTCATATCACTTTCAGGAACTCCACCAACTTTTCTATCAACTTCAACACCTTTTTTGTAGATTATAACTGTTGGCACACCTCTTATACCTGCAGCACTTCCAGTATTAATTCCACCATCTTCAATATCAGCATAATAAAAACCTGCTTTACCTTTATATTCATCAGCTAATTTATCCATGATCGGCTTCAAAGCTTTACAAGGGCCACACCAAGCGGCTGAAAATTGAACTACTGAAACATCTTCATTTTTGATTTTATTATCAAAATCTTCATCTTTAAAATCAGTAAGCATACGATCTATCTATAATTATTATCACTAAAGTCAACTATGCTCTTTCGTATTTTTTTTCAATTGACATGATAAATTGGTTAATTTCATTTAGTTTTTTTAACTCTTCTTCATCATCTCTATTTGAAGCTTGGTCTCTTAAGTAATCAATTTCAGTATAAGCCATATTTACTGTTTGCCATTTTTCTTTATTTTTACTTAAAATTCTTCTAGCAATTTCACTTTTAATATTTTTATACAAATCTGGTGGTAAAATTTGCGGAGCTTCTTGATAAATAATTTTTTGTCCAAACCAACTACATCTTTTGTCTTGAAACTTATCTAACAATCTCAACTTGTCTTCCCATGATGAGCTATGCCATGTTTTAAATAAAGCTGTATCTTTATTAGGAATAAATTTTTCATATAAGGTTTCCTCTGGCAACAAATCTTCTTGAGTTTTTGTTTGTTCTTTTTCTTCTGCTGCTTCTCTATGAATAGTTTGAATATTTTTACAAAAGTTTTCACTGTTCCTCACTAAATAAGCTCTCTTTTTAATTATTTCTAAATCTAAATCTGAATATGGCTTTTGTTTTAATGCAAACTGTTTATCTAAAACCACTGGAGCTTTATTTGTTTTTAAAACTCTTAAAGCTTTTGGACTCATTTTCTTTAAAACATCCCTGAGTTGATTGACAGTTAAATTTAATAGAGGTTCTGGGTCTCTTCGACAGTCCCACAAATATCCCCATGAGGCATAAGATGGATGAAAGGAATGCTTAGGGTGTAATGAGCAGCCAAGATACATCATGTTTCTCCCCTTTACATTTTCAAAAATAGAATAAATTCCATCATTTGTTAAAAGTGTTTCAACACTAGATTTTGTTGATGTTTTTAAAAATTCTTCCCAATTTTCTTTATGTGTATCTTTAATTATTCTTAGGACCTTTAAAGCAGTATATGCATCGTGGTAAGCTGTGTGTTGTTGAGAAGTATCAAATCCTTGCATTCTAGCTAAAGCTTCTAAAGCTAGACTTGGATTTCCAGCCTCTGTTAATTCAGTTTTTAAAGTTTCAGGATTTAAAGTTTGAGCTGCCCTTGCAATATGTAAACCATCATGTTCTTTATTTGGTGATGAATGAGTGGCATATGGGTATCGATTTCCTTTAAAAAAATTGAAATGAAACATTCTCCTGTCAAAATTAAGATTTGACCAGCCCATAAACATGGCCGGAGCACATTTTGTAAAAAAATTCTCAACAGCACCTAAAAAATCATAATGTGAATAATTTCCCTTTGTTAATAAATCTATACTCGTTGAGTTAACTAGTAACGCTTTGGCTGAAGGAACTTCACCCTCTGGCATACGCCCTCGAATATTTAACTTTCCAATTTCTTTTAAATTCTTATCGACAACAACTGCTCCAACCTCAATTATAGAGCCCCAAATAGTACTATTGGTTGTTTCAGTGTCGTAAATTACAATTTTATCCATTTTTTGTTAATCCAAATTATTCATTTCATTAAATTTTTTTAGTCTACCCAAAAATAAATTTTGATAAGTAATTAATTCAGAGCCTTGAATTTTGAATTCTTGAAACAAATTATCTACTGTACAAACAAGAATTACACAAGCTGTGATATTTGAATTATAAACAACATTGTGTGCTAAAGAATAAGCTGCCGTTTGTAAAAACCATGAGTCTATATATTCAGCTTTTTTTGGTTTATTAGATTGTTTAAAATCAATTATTGTCTCTTTTCCTTCATACACTCCGACACAATCTGCCGTACCTGCATACTTTTCTGGGTAATACATTGTGCATTCCACACCATATACTTCCTCTAATCTATTTGTTAATCCTTTATCAATAATTTCTTTTGCCATTTTTTTATATTGTTCGTTATCTTCAAAGAAACTTAAATTTTCTCTTCCTAAAATATATGACTCCAAATAACTATGCATTTGTGAACCTCTACTACTTGCAGCTTTTGTAATTGCTTCAGCTTCTTTGTGGCCGGTTCTTTCTCGCCAATTAGCCAAAGCTGCTTTGTCTTCTTCAGATTTTGTTGCATCAAGAATTGAAGTAACACTTGGTAATTTTGTTTCTCCTAAAACATATCTTCTTATTCCATCTTCTGTAGCTCTTGATGATTTAGGATAATTATATTTCTTATTCCAACGCATGTGATTTCTTATAGTCGGTATTATCTGAAAAAAGAAATTATTTTTTAAGCTGTTTATTTCTTTCAACAAATTTCTCAACGTTCTCTGTCAACACAGCTTTTTCAACTTGCTCGGGATCTTTTATATTTTCTAAAGTTCTACTAATTGATCTTGCATCAGTACCAAATTTATCTACTACACTCATTGCTTCTTCCAATTTTTTTCTAAGTATAATTATATTGTCAAAATGTTTTCCAAATCTAGTAGTAATAATTTTTAAATGATTATATATTTCTGTAGCTCCCTTTTGAACTTTCAGTGATTGAAAACCCATATGTAAGGATTGCAAATAAGCTGAGAAA
>MDTB01221773.1_pt1 | contig 18549 bp, 12 predicted proteins | sample 811161 | NCBI WGS metagenome assembly MDTB01 (sample SAMN05326650, study PRJNA326480) | marine metagenome | isolation source: seawater | place: Mediterranean Sea | collected 2009
GCGTCGTCTCCCATCCAATCGGTGCAGAGATGGATCAGCCAGGTCTCGCGCATGCGGCCGTAGTCGTAGATGGCAGGGCTGCCCGCCCGACGTGCCCACTCGGGATCCCAGTGCACCCGTTGATGGACGTCGGGGATGTTGAGATCATCGGGTCGGAAGAAGCCGGGGATCCGCGCTCGCTGCTCATGGGCGAGGTTCAGTGACTTCACGCCATACAGGCCCATGCCTACGCCGGAATGCCACACGACAATGTCAGTAACGCGAAGAGGCCCCTTCACGAGCGGCCCGAGTTCGTCGCCTTCTTCGACATCCTCCCAGTACCTCGGGATCGATCCCCGCCGTCGGCCAGCGGCCTCAGCGACGGAGGCGGCGATGTCTTCGATTTGCTCCTCGGTATACGGCTCGATCTCCACCCCGAAGTTCTTGCCACGGTCGCCCTTACCCTCGACGATCTTGCGGTCGGTGCGGATCATGAGGCGGAACTGGGCCGACAGCATGTGGTCGGGTGCGCCGAAGACCTCGGCCGACCATTCGTGCACCGTGCGATCCGCGAAGTCACTCCCTTTGTCGTGCACGCCGACAAGGGCATTACGTCGTGTCACGCTCGTGTGGGGCCGGAGCGGAGCCCACCACTCGCGGAAACTACCTGCGTAATACGCGTGAGCGCCCTTCAGGGGGTCGCCCTTCAGCAGAGCTTTCGTGTTGGGATCGAGGCCAGTGACTTCGTTCTCGCCGATCATCGTGTCGCCGCCGTTGAGGTGAGGCGGTGCAATCGGGCCGCCCCATCGTGTGGTGGGGCCGTAGGTCGGGTCACACCACAACGGATTGTCGTCACCGCACGCCTCGGCCACGTGACGAAACGCGTCAGTGCCGGGATCGCGATACCACGGAGGCTGCGGATGGGGTTGAGTGACCCCGATGCGGGTCCGCAAGCGGGCGAGCGCGTGGTCGGTGACGGCGCCGTTCATCGGATCTCCACCCTTCGTTCGGTGAGATCAAAGGTGCGTAGACCCCCGCCGTCAGCCATGTCGGCGAGCCAGTGTGGCTCAACCGGTGCGGCGTCTGGATTGATGTGCAACGACCAGATTCGTGGGCCGACCTGCTCGGCGACGCAGCGGGGGTTAACGGACTGGGCCGTGTGGATGAAGCCGTCGAGCCAGTCCATTGGGCTCCGGCACACACTGTCGTCGAGCCCTGCGCCACCAAAAAACTCGATGACCCCAGTCCGTTCGTCGTGGACTTCCACCCGGTAGTCGATGTAGTCCTCAACGAGGAAAGGGTCAAGTTGCAACATTTTGGCGATTGTTGTCATGTCGTCACCCTCGATGGCCAGTGCATCACGGAGGCGTCGAACGACGGCGGGGGCGATGGCCGCCCGGTGCTGGGGGGCTATTTCGTCGAGAAGGTCGACGGCGATGTTTTCGTCGATTGAGAAGTAGGCGGCCCGCATGAGGAGATGGATGTCGAGAGCGAACTCCTTTGCCTGGCGCACGAGCACCGGGTGCGCGAAATCCTCGAGTCGGAGATCAGGGATGATCGGACCGGCGTAGTCGTGCATACCGCCGTCCTCGAACGTGTCACCGAGCTCAAAGGCGAACGATGCCGCTGCCGACTCAGCGACAACGTCGAGGCTCGGCTCTCCTGACCGGGTGCTCTGTTCATCGTCAACGAGTTCGACCCGCCAGCGGCAATGGTCGCCAGTGAACTCATCAGGTTTAGGGGGCCGATGAACCGGCACGGCACGAAGCCGCGGATTCGTGACAGCAAGGGTGGCATCGAAGGTCCGGTCCTCCATGTGGTGGCACATGTTGGTGACGAGCGCTGGGTCGTTACGAGAAATTTGGCGGAGGTAGTCGTGAGCGCCGCAGAACGGCAGCCAGAACATGCCGAGGTTGTCGTCGACCAGCTCGAACCGGAAGTCGAGGAAGTAATGCGGCGCTCCGATGTCGAACTGAAAGCTTTTGAGTGCAGCCTCTGGCCCGTCTCCTGCGATACCGAGGTTCACTTTATTTCGAGCGGTGTAGATCGGGCTAGCTCCCATCCACTCGCTGTCGGCCTGGCGGATTGTGGCCTCTTGGCCAGCGCGCATTGCGACGTGTGGCATCAGCGCTCGGTCGTGGAACATTGACAGGACCATTCGTTCCCGGCAGAGCCGGGCAAGGGCCGATCGCGAGAGCCGCTCTAGCGTCCAATCCGGATCGAACGGGCCTCGGTAGTTGTCATCGGTCGTCACGATGGGTCCTGCCAGTCGATGCGGTCGTTGCGGTGCGGCTGACGGCCGGTGCGCCACGGACAAAGCGGTGCGGCGGCGAGCAAGATGCGATGCCAGTCGGTGGCGAGCGCCCGCATTTCGGCGCGCCAGCTCAACACCGCAGAATCGGAGAATTGTGCGTGTTCGCCGGAGGCCCAGGCGGCGTAGCCGTCGGGAAGAGCCCACAACACGATGATTTCGTCCTCGTCGCGCATTGTCGTCCACCAGGCGCCGGCGAGCGTCCAGCCATGCGGCTCATAGGCCTCGATGGCGTGCGATCGCACCAAATCCAGTGCCTCGCGTGCAGTGCCCGGGGTGACCTTGATGATTTCGTGAGTGCAGACCTCGGCTCGAATTCCGGTGCTCAAGGATTCGTCGAGCGTCGGGCTCCAGGGGGCGGGAAGGAGAACGCGATCGAAGCCGCCGCGTCGGAACTCGGCCGCTTCCTTCCACCACCGTTCGAGCTTGGGATCTTGCAGCCCCTGTCCGACATTCTCTCCAGTCAGTGATCGAGCCAGCCCATCGAGTCCCGGCTCTTCCCAGATGTTGCAGACCTGTGGCCACGGCCCGGTGGTACCGACGACGGCCCAGATCCCGAAGCACGATTGCTTGCGATCCTCTTGGGCCATCGGTGACCAGTTGGCCGCCATGTGATGCATGTAGTTCGCCCTGTGGGCGCCACGAATGTCGATGAACTCGTGGATGTAGGCGCGATCGTTGCTCATGCCACCTCCAGGGCGGCCCACAGTTGCCGTTTGAGTTGGCGGAGTTGGTCGAGGGGATGTCGTGCGATCGTCTCGGCGATGTCTTGCGCCCGCGACCGGAGCTGTTCGGGCTCCACCACCTCGGAAAGGATTCCGAGCTGACGGGCGCGGTCCGCAGTGATGCGCTCATGTCGGCCGAGGTAGGCCATGCGGGCGATGGACTCCACCGGACTCTTTTTCAGCATGCCGATCGTCTCGAAAGCGGTGACTTGCCCGACCGACACGTGCGGGTCGAGGAACGCTGCGTTGCTCGATGCGATGACGATGTCGGCGTCGGCAATGAAGTGGAGTCCGCCGCCGGCGCAGATTCCGTTGACCGCCGCGATCACCGGCTTTGTCACGCCGCAATGCCAGGCGGTGAGGCGCAGCTCTGCACGCTTCGTCTGGCGCGAACTGGCCTTGAGTGCCTCCGGATCTTGAGCCAGTTGTACGACATCAAGCCCGGACTGGAAGGCGCGGCCGTTGCCGGTGTTCACGATCACAGAGACGGTGTCGTCCGCATCGAGTTCGGCCCACGCTTGCTCGAGGTCGACGAACATCTGCGCGTCGATGGCATTCCCGGCGTCGGGACGATCAAAGATCAGCCAGCCGACGGGACCGTCGTGATGGATCTCGATCGTCATGTCGGGTCCTCCTGGAGGATCTCGAACACATTGCCGTCGGGGTCGGTGAGCAAGGCGAAGGCGGCACCTGGTCGATGCGGTGTCACCGGGGTGAGCACGGATGCGCCGGCGTCGATGGCCTGCTGCACCGTCGCTGTCGCGTCACCGACGTGGAGGGCGGCATATCGGAATCCACTGGTGGTGCTCCATCCGGAGCCATCGGCGTCGTGGGGTGCCTTGGCTGGCTGGAAGATCTTGAGCATCGCCTGACCGTTGTGGAGGCGGCGCACCGTGCCCTGCGGGAACTCGAGTATGCGGTCGAGTGTGAAGCCGAGTCCGCGCTCATAGAAGCGGCTGAGGTTCTCGCCGTCGTGGGTCACGATGCCTGCCTCGAGGCCGCGCATGGTCACGCCAACTCCTCGGCAAGACGTCGCCGGAGGACCTTGCCGACCTCGGAGCGGGGGAGCGCTGTCACGTGGTGGTACACGGTGGGAGCTTTGTAAGGAGCAAGGTTGGCTCGAATCGTCGTGTCGAGGATTTCGTCGTCGACGTCGCCGACGATCGCGGCCACGGGAACTTCGCCGAGTCGCTCGTCGGGCGCGGCGAAGACGGCGACATCGTCGACACCGGCGACCGAGCGGAGGACTTCTTCGACCTCGCCGGGAAAGACCTTGTTGCCGCCGCGATTGATGAGATCGCCGGCCCGGCCCTCGATCCAGACAAAGTCGGCCTCGTCGATCCTCGCCAAATCGCCCGTCCGCACAAAGCCGTCCGTGGTCACTCGATCTTCGGCAAGATCGATCGCTGTGTTCGGCGGCCTGACGAGCAACTCGCCCACACCGTTGTCGTCGGGTTCAGCAATGCGGATTTCGACTCCCCTATGGGCACGGCCCACGGAACCGATCCGATCTGGATGCGCTTTGGCCTCGGCGGCAGTCCAGCCGATGACCTCACCGATCTCGGCTTGCCCGTAGCCGTTAAGCACGAACGCGTCGAAGCGGTCGGTAAATCGCCGAGCCTGAAACGGGGAGAGGGGGGCGGTGATTGAGCGGATGTAGCGAAGGGGATGAAGTGAGGTGATCGACACGTCGTCGTTCAACATGGTCATCGCTGCGGGAGGCAGCACCGTCGAGCGAATCTCATGGCGCTGCACGAGTTCGGCGAACGTTGAGGTCTCGAAGTGATCCATCAGGACCAGCGGTGCGCCGGCTCGCAGTCCGAACAGGGCGTTGTACATGCCGGCGTTGAGCGCCATGGAGACCGGAATCAGGTTCGGGGTCGGAGGGCGGGAACGGTCGACCGGCGCAGCTCGAAGCGGAGCGAGTACCCGGTCGATGATTTCGAGGTATGCGTCGTGGGTATGGAGGATCGGCTTCGGTTCGCCCGTCGTGCCCGAGGTCCACAGCACGAAGGCGGCGTCGGGCGCTGAAAGATCAGCGGTCCGGGCCTTTGCGTTCTCGATCGCTGTCTCGGGCTGGCGGGGGTTGATCGGCACATAGATAGCTCCCGCTCGCCAGCAGCCAAACATCGCAATAAGCGCATCGATCCCTTCGGCCACGACGGCGATCGGCGATCCGTTGGCGACGTCGAGCGTGGCGGCGTAACGCTCGATCCGCTCGATCACGTCGGCCTTGGTGAAGGACGACGCGACGGTATGGACCAGTGGATCGTCATCCGCAAACGGATGGTCGAGCAGCAAGTCCAGCAAACTCACGACAGTGGTTTCCAGTTCGGATTGCGCTTCTCGGCAAAGGCCATCGGCCCCTCGTTCTGGTCAGAATGACCCCACATCGACACCAGATGCTGCGCTCCGGCCTTGCAGGCATCGGTGAGCCCGTGTTCGAGGGCGCCCCACAGCGCCTTCTTCGTTGCGGCCATGGCCGCAGGACTGTTTTTCGCGATGGTCTCGCCGAGTTCCTGCGCCCGTTCGCGAAGTCGTTCCGGAGGGTCGACGATCTCGGAGATCATTCCCAACTCGAGCGCCCGTTTGGCATCCATGCGTTCGTGCTTGCCCATGAACGCCATGCGCATGACCGCCTCGACCGGCATCTTCTTCATTAACCCGATCGCTTCGATGGCGACCACCTGGCCCACCGAGACGTGGGGGTCGAAGAACTGGGCGTTGCTCGCTGCGATCACGATGTCGGCGTCGGCGACCCAGTGGAAGCCGCCGCCACAGCAGATGCCGTTGACTGCCGTGATGACCGGCTTCCACACGTCTTGGTGCCAGGACGTGAAGTGGACGTCGAAATCCTCCATCGACTGGCGGTAGCGCTCCATGCCGACACCATCGGTGGCGAGTTCGCCGACATCGACACCGGTCTGGAAGTCGCGACCTTCGCCGGTGTGCACGATCACGCGGACGGCTGGATCCTCGTTCAGCTCGGTCCACGCCTTGGCGAACTCGTCTCGCATGGCGTTGTTCATCGCGTTGCGCACGTCGGGCCGGTTGTTGATCAGCCAGCCGACCGGCCCATGTCGCTCGATGATCAGGTGCTGGTAGCTCACCGGGGGGTCTCCTTCCAGGCGACACCGTGGTAAGGATCGGGCTCGCGCGGCAGGCGGAGGACCTGCTCGCCGAGGACGTTCTTGTTGACCTCGGTGGTGCCGCCTTCGATCGTGTTGGCCCGGCTTCGGATCATACCCTTGGTCGCATAGGGCATGTCGTCGAGCCAGTCGCCCTCCCAGGCGATCGCGTCCATGCCGGAGAGCTCACAGGCTGCGAGCTGGAGTTGCTGGTTGAGGCGGCCCTGGTGGACCTTGCCGATCGAGGCGGCGGGGCCGGGTGTGCCGCCGGCTTTGACCGTGGCCCGCACTCGGGCGTTGGTTGATTGGCGAATCTGTTCCTCGGTGTGGAGCCGCATGAGGCGGTCGCGGGTCACTGGATGATCGATGCCGAGTTCGCGGTAGGTGGCAAGGAGCTGGTCAGCGCCAGATCCGCCGATGCGGTCGACGCCGCCGGACCCGGAGCCGGCGACCATCTGCCGCTCACCGGCGAGGGTCGCGCCGGCGACCCGCCAGCCATCGTGGATCTGCCCGACGAGATTGAAGGCTGGCACCCGCACCTCGTCGAGCCACACCTCGTTGAAGTCGACTTCGCCTCCCATATGGCGAAGCTCGTGTATGTCGACACCGGGAGATCGGAGGTCGACTAGAAAGTACGAGATTCCCCGGCGCTTGGGAGCATCAGGATCGGTGCGAGCCAGACAGATCGCGAACTCGCTCTGGTGCGCCCACGTCGACCAGACTTTTTGGCCGCTGAGGACCCATTCATCGCCGTCGATCTCGGCTTTCATCGAAAGCGATGCAAGATCAGATCCAGCGCCAGGTTCGGAAAAGAGCTGGCACCAGCGCTCTTCGTTTCGGACGATCGGCGGCAAGAACCGGAGACGTTGCTCTTCGGTACCGAACGCGAACAATGGTGGTGCCGCATTGTGGAGTCCGAGCGGGTTGAGGCGCCCAAGGTTAAATGGCCCGATCACGTCCTCGATGACTTTGGCCTGCTCGACGGTGAGATCGAGGCCGCCGAACTCCACCGGCCAGGTTGCGACGGCCATGCCTGAGTCGGCGAAGGTGGGATACCAGGCTTCGTAGTCCGACCGTGGGCGTACGGCCCGAATTGCGGCGCGACCGCCGGCGGAAGCAGCGCGCCAGGCCTCGGGGACGTTCGCCGTGACCCATGCTCGTGCGCTGGCACGAATCTTGTCGTGGTCGTCGGTGCGGCTGACCCCCAAACGCATCTTGTATACATTATGCGGCATGACGGAATCGGTGAAATCGTATCCAGCAGCGATCGATGGCCTTGTCGTCGAACACAACGGTGGCGTGTTGGCAGTCCGCTTCGATCGGCCCGATCGCCGCAACGCCTTGACCGACGACATCGTGCTCGGTCTGATCGACATCGTCGACGCTGCCTCGTCGGACGAGTCCATGCGGGTGATCCACATCACCGGCACCGGCGAGCACTTCTGCTCCGGCTTCGACCTCTCGTTGCGAGGCGGCGGCGGTGACAAGCCCCGCGCAGGCGCCACCCAACGGCAGATGCGTTGGCACATCAATCGCCTTGTGCCAGCGATCCAGCAGTGTCAGACGCCGATCGTTGCATCGGTCAAGGGGTGGGCGATTGGCCTGGGAATGAATATCGCCCTCGCGAGCGATTTCGTTGTGGCAGCCGACGACGCCCGATTCTGGGCGCCGTTCGTCGACTCGGCATTCACCCCCGACTCGGGTGGGTCATGGCTCATCCCACGCCTCGTCGGTATCGCCCGAGCCAAAGAGATGATCCTGCTCGGGAGAAAGGTGTCGGGCAAGGACGCGAGCGACTGGGGCCTGATACACAGCGCAGTGCCAAACTCTGAACTTGACGACGCCGCCGCAGCACTCGTTGCGGAACTGGCCGATCGGCCCACCGTCGCTTTGGGCCTCGCCAAGCAACTGATTCACGGCGCCCCCACGTCGGAGTTGGAGCCACACCTCGCCCAGGAAGGACTTGCGCTCGAACTGTCGAGCCGGTCCGAGGACTTTCACGAGAGCAGTCGTGCTCGGCGAGAGAGCCGAGACCCCGACTTCACCGGTCGCTGAACCGGAGTCCCCCTAGGCGCGAAACGGCCTGGCCATCGGTCCTTGCAACCGGCAGCCAGGCCGTTTCAGCGTTTAAAATTTGGCGTCTAGCGAGGCGATGGACGGAAGTCGTTGCGGCCAGTGATACAGACCGGGTCGCCACTGGATCGCTCGTAGGGGATCGGCTGTGTGCACGGGAAGCTGAAGTCGAGCGTCTGAATGACGTTCGGCAGCGCGCCCTTCCCTTCTTCGATGCTCGCTGGCGTCATCGCACCGAAGTCGACCGGACCGAGGGCGTTCATCGCCGCCACGACGTCGTCGCGAGTTGGGTTGTCGCCGGCGTCGTAGATCGCGCGGGCGGCGGTCCGGACGATGTTGCAAACCGAGACCGACATGCCGTACGAGGAGTCCCCCGGGTCGTTCCAGGAGTGAAGGGCGCCGACCGTGTTGTTCTCGTTGTAGAGCGCAGCGCACATCTCCTGCAGTGGTGCTGGCTGGTAGCCCTCAGCGCGATAGAGGCCGGTGTCTCGGAAGTCGATGATGACTGCTCCGTTGTACAGATCGCCTGATGTTGGGCTGTTTGCGATCTGGCCGGAGACGAGTTCGCTCGCCTGACTGTTGAAGTCGCTGGCGAAGAACTGGACGTCACCGGGCTGGAAGCCCTGGTTGACCATCTCGTCGATGTAGCCGGGCGCCGTCAAGATGCCCATCACGTTGAAGAAGGCGGTGATCTCGGCGTTGCGCATGTTGGTGACGGACTCTGACACACCTTCGGTGCAGACCGTGCTGCCGCCACAACCGATGATGTCGAACACGACCTCGAGCCCGGCGTCACGCAGCACGTTCACGAGGTTCTCCTCGATGTCTTCGGGTTGACCCGCCGTGTCGGGCGATGCCACGCCAACGACGTCGTCGGAGGTCAACAGACCGGAGGCCAGGAGATCCTGTGCCGCGAACCGGACATTCTCGGAGTTGGTGTTCGAGAGGCTGAAGAGTCGTCCGCCTGAGCGCTCCATGAATTCGTCGGGCTGGCCCTGGGTGGAGATGAACATTGTCTCGTTCTCCTCGACGATGCACAGCGTGGCAGAGCCTTGGAAGCCGGAGCTGTTGAGAATGAAAACGGCGTTGTAGTCGTCGGTGGCCTGCAGGCAGGCGGCGTTGCGCTCCTCCTGTGTGGTTGGACCAAACAACGACACTTCGATCGTCTCGAGGGAGAGCAGACGACCTCGGATGCCACCGCACTCTTCGTTGATGTGGTCGACGTACACCCTGAACATCTCGTTCATGTCACCGACCGGAATGCCGAAGCCGATGTTGACGGCGTCCTCAAGGCGCGACTTGATGTGCACGATCGAGATCTCGTCAGCCCCGATGCCGTCGTCGGTATCGACACGATCCGCAGCGGCGTCGTGAGCGACGCAGTAGCTGTCGAGTTGAGTGAACGGGTGATCACCGCGATCGAAGCCGGCTTGGAAGTCGGCGAACACACCTCCGCGGGGATCGACGTAGATGTTCGGTGCGTCACCGTCGGTAGCCTCGCCACCGTCATCGTCGCCACTGGCTTCGTCGTCAGTGGTGGTTTCGACGGCGCTCGAGTCTTCGACGGCGTCGTCGCTGCCGGCGATGGCGCTGTCGTCTTCGCCTGCATCCTCGGTTACCTCGCCACCGCATGCCGACGCCAGCAGCACTAGGCCGAGCAGGACGGCGAGCCACGCTCGCAGGTTGAACATATGCATGAGAACCCCCTCAGGTCACGGGCCGGTTGTACCCGGCTCGACACAACTGTGGTCGGGGCGGTGCTGTTACACAAGTCACAACAGTTTTGATCCGAGTCTAGAAGCCCGGCCATGATGGCGGAGCCGGGGGGGAACGATTATGGATAGCCACACCGAGGATGCCGCTGCGCTGGCGGCTGCGGTTCTGGACGAGGAGGCCAAGCGTCAGGCCGAGCAGGCCGAGCGCGAGGCCGGCGTTCTACTCCCCGACGATCTCCTTCCCGGCGTCGGGGAGGAACCGATGTCGCTGCGCGAGGCCTTCGCCGTCGGGGGCAAAGGGATGGCGATCCTGCTGCTCCTGCTCAACCTCGTGGACGAATTGCCGCGCACGATCCGTGTGCTGGCCCCCGACATCCAGCGCAGCCTCGGGATCTCCGACACCGTCTTGTTTGGTGTCCTCGGTTTCGGCGGCGTTGCGCTCGTGCTTGGCACCGTGCCTATGGCGGCACTCGCTGACCGGATCCGCCGAGTCGCGCTCATCCCGATCATGTCCGGGTTCTGGGCGGTGGCGACGTTCCTCTCTGGCTTCGTGGTCAACCCGTTCCAGCTGTTCTGGTCGACCGCAGCCACCGGCCTCGGTCAGGCGTACCGCATCCCGGTGTCGAACTCGTTGATCACTGACACCTATCCGATCCAGGCACGGTCCCGGATCTTTGCGTTCGAAGGGGTCGGCCGACCGATCGGCCAGCTACTTGGGCCGTTACTCGTCGGTGGCATCGCCGTGTCGATCGGCGGTGATGACGCCTGGCGGTACGCCTTCTTCATCCTCGCCGTGCCGCCAGTGTTGCTTGGCCTCGCCGCGCTGCGACTGCGGGAACCGGAACGCGGTCGCTTTGAACAGGACGCAGTCTTGAGCGGTGAAGACGCACTCGACGTCGATGAACTCGAGCCATCAATGAGTACGGCGTTTGCTCGGCTAAGGAAGATTAGGACGTTCTACGCGCTTGCGACCGGGATTGGTGTCGTTGGGTTCGCCCTGATCGTGGTGCCCGGTCAGTTCAACCTTTTGCTTGACCGCAAGTACGGGCTGGATGCACTTGAGCGAGGCATTGTCGAGTCGCTCATCTGGGTCGGATCGCTTGTCTCGATCCCGATCGCGGGCAGGGTGTTCGGGCGCAAGTTCCGTGAGGACCCTGATTCGGTCGTTCGCATCATGGGGACCCTGATCATGGCGGCGGGTTTCCTCTACCTGATCGTGCTTCCGGTCAAGACACTCGGTTTGTTGATCTTTGGCCTCGCGCTCGCTCAGGCGATGATCTCCGCCGCGCTGGTCGCTGCACCGATGATCATCGCAGCGGTTTCGCCGTACCGGATTCGAACTCAGGCATTCGCGCTCCTGCCTGTCTTCATCTTCTTGATGGGCGGCTTCTTCGGCGGTCTCCTGGGTGGACAGATCTCCGACGTCTACAGCAATCGCGCGGCCATGTTGATCCTCGGCCCGCCCGGCGCGTTGCTCGGAGGCTGGTTGATCCGGCGCGGTGCCCATCACATCCGGCGCGACATCTCGCTGTCTGTCGAGGAACTTCTCGAAGAACAGGAGGAGGCTCGAAAGATCGTGGCCGGCGACGACGAGGTCCCAGCGTTACAGGTCCGCAACCTCGACTTCAGCTACGGCCCGGTTCAGGTGCTGTTCGACGTGTCCTTCGACGTGGCACCGGGCGAAGTCGTCGCACTGCTAGGGACGAACGGGGCTGGCAAGTCCACCCTCCTCCGGGCGATCTCAGGTCTCGGCATTCCTGACCGGGGCGTTGTCAGACTTAACGGCCGAACGATCACTTACGCCGAGGCCGAGACCCGCTTCCGGGTGGGTATCGTGCAACTCCGCGGTGGTGCAGGGATCTTCCCTGGTCTCTCTATCGGCGACAACCTTCGGGCCTCGCTTCTAGGGATAGAACTCGAGCCTGACGAGATTGAACGCCGGGTTGATGTGGCTGCTGAGCGGTTCCCAGCGTTGCAGGGCCGGCTGAACGAGAACGCCGAATCGCTTTCCGGCGGCCAGCAGCAGATGCTTGCGCTAGCGATGACGCTTATCCAGGAGCCCGAAGTCTTGCTGATCGACGAGCTGAGCCTCGGCCTCGCCCCGGTGATCGTCCAGGAATTGCTCGGGGTGATCGAACAACTCAAGGCCGACGGGCAGGCGATGGTGATCGTCGAGCAGTCGCTAAACGTCGCGCTCGCATTCGCCGACCGGGCGGTATTTATGGAGAAGGGTCAAGTCCGTTTCTCCGGCCCGGCTCAAGAACTCGCCGAGCGAGGCGATCTCGCCCGGGCCGTTTTCCTCGGAGGTGAGGGCGGATGATCGAGCTGCTCGGGATCGAGATCAGCCAGCAGGCGTTGCTGATCGGCACCGTAACCGGTCTGGCCTATGCCGCGTTCGCAGCCGGGTTCGTGTTGATCTACCGGTCGACCGGGGTGTTGAACTTCGCGCACGGAGAGATGGGAGCATTCGGCCTCGCTGTGTTCGTACTTCTCATCGCCAACTACGGGCTGAACTGGTGGCTCGCCTTCGTGCTCGCCATCGCCTCATGTGCCGCAGTAGGGGCAGTTGCAGAACTAATTGTCGTTCGTCGGCTGTTCGATTCACCGCGCTTGGTGTTGTTGATTGCGACGATCGGCATCGGCCAGATCTTGCTCGTTGCCCGCACTCTCTGGATCCCCGACATCACCACTGGCGGACCTGTCCCTACGGCCTTCACGACCCTCTGGGAACCCACGAACGATCTCCGTGTTCAAGCGCGCGAGATCACCGTCCTTCTCCTCGTGCCAGCGATCGTTGCCGCCCTCGGGCTCTTCCTCACCCGGACGCGCTTCGGTCTCGCAGTCCGAGCGTCGGCCAGTAACCCCGACACGGCACGCGTCTTCGGTACCTCGCCCCGTCGGGTCTCCACGATCGTGTGGGCGATCTCTGGTGCGTTCGCTGCAACCACAGCGATCCTCATCGCCCCGTTCAGCGGTGTACAGGCGGCCCTCGTCGATGACACCGGACAGACACTCGCCGAGGTGCTCCTGCTTCGAGTCTTGATCGTCTCGTTGCTGGCGCGCATGCGGTCAATCCCGGGTGTCCTGGCGTCGGGCATCGGGGTCGGCGTAATCGAGACGATCGTCAAGGGCAACGTCGCCACCACCAACCAGACGATCGTCGACGTATTCATGCTCGTCGCTGTGCTTGTCGTCGTGTTGTGGCTCGCACGGTCTCAGCGCGAAGAGGGCGGATGGACACTCTCGCCGCGCGCGAAGCCAATTCCAGACCGTCTCCGCAGTGTGTTCTGGGTCCGCAATCTCAACCGCATCGGCTTCGCAGCGCTGTTTGGGGCACTCGCTGTGCTCCCAGTGTTCGCCACCAGCAGCGCCGGGCTGTTCACTTGGTCCGTCATCCTGATCTGGGCCATGGTCGCCCTTTCGATGACAGTTCTTACCGGTTGGTCCGGTCAGTTGTCGCTCGGTCAGTTTGCTTTTGTTGGCGTCGGCGGCATGAGCACGTTGGCTTTCACCAAAGGCCATGACCTTCCAGTGCCGTTCGATTTGTTTGATATCTCGGTCACCCTGCCCTGGGGTGCGGCGATTGCGCTGGCCACATGCGTGGGGGTGCTCGCCGCCGTGCTCGTGGGGCTTCCTGCGCTGCGGGTGCGGGGGCTGTTCTTGGCTGTTGTCACCCTCGCCTTCGCAGTCGCCGCTGCCCGTTGGTTGCTGGTGCAGGATGCCTTTACTGGCGGGACCTCGGTGCCGCGGCCGGTCACACCGCCAGATGTCTTAGGCATCGACTTCGGCGAGAGCCGCCGGGCGATGTACTACCTCTGCCTCGTTTCGCTGGCCGTGATGGCGTGGCTCGCGTCGCGGATCCGGGCCACCGGTGTCGGCCGGACCTTCATTGCCGTGCGCGACAACGAGGAGATGGCCGCCGCATCGACGGTCTCACCGACATCGGTGAAGCTGTCGGCCTTTGCGGTGTCTGGCGGCATGGCGGCGTTTGCCGGTGGTCTGTTCGTCACGGTCTCCCCGAGCCTCGACCCCAAGCGGAACTTCGCCGCTGCGGAGTCGTTGCAGGCGATTGTGGTTGCGATCATTGGCGGACTCGGCTCGGTCGCTGGTCCGATCCTCGGGGCGCTGTGGGTTCGCGGCATCCCCGAGATCGCTCCGGATGGGCTCCGCGATCTCCAAAACCTCCTCACGAGCAATATCGGGTTGCTCGTCTTGCTCGTGTATTTCCCGGGTGGCCTGTTGCAGATCGTGTACGCCGCTCGTGACGCTCTCCTTCACCGAGCCGAGGCCCGTCTGCCGGAAGCGGCCCCGACCGCTCCCGCGGCGGCAGTTGCCAAGCCAGCGCCGAGCAGCGGCAGTCGCGCTCCGATAGTCGGTGATGCGCCGGCGGTGAGCACCGAGGACATCGAAGTCCGGTTCGGAGGCAACGTTGCGGTCAACCGTGTGTCGTTTGAGGTCCGTCAAGGCGAACTCGTTGGTCTCATCGGTACCAACGGTGCGGGCAAGTCGACTCTGCTCAATGCCGTAAGCGGCTTTGTGCCCTCGACCGGTTCGGTCTTCGTGAATGGCATTAATGTCACGAACATGGCTGCAGCCAAGCGACATGAGGTCGGGCTTGGACGCGGCTTTCAGGCTGCCCGCCTTTATCCCGAACTCACGGTGAGGGAGTCCCTTCAAGTCGCGCTTGAAGCTCGCAAACGCTCGCTGTTGATCCCGTCGATGCTCGGCCTGCCGCCCTCGCCAGCTCGGGAGCGTCGCAAGTCCGCTGAGGCCGACGAGATCATTGACTACCTCGGGCTTGGTCGCTACGCCGATCAGGCCATAGGCAACCTCTCGACCGGTACCCGCCGCATCGTGGAGCTTGGCAGCCTGCTCGCCGTTGACGCCTCAGTGCTCCTCCTCGACGAGCCCACTGGCGGTGTCGCCCAACGAGAAACCGAGGCCTTCGGCCCATTGATCAAGCGCATCCAGCAGGAGCTTGATGCTGCCGTGGTCGTTATCGAACACGACATGCCCCTCGTCATGAGCATCAGCGATCGGGTGTACTGCCTTGAGAGCGGCATCGTGATCGCAGAGGGCACCCCCGATGAGGTTCGCGAGAATGACGCAGTGATCTCCAGCTACCTTGGGACCGACGAGCGGGCCATCCAGCGCTCCAACAGCTAGCGACGGTCGGTCGAGTTTGGATTGAATGAAGAGGTGCTCGCCGGTCCCGACCATTGATCAAGCCTGCGTCCCATCGGTCAGCGAGGGCAGGTGGCAGCCGGCCGTGGTGGAAAGCATTCCGCCCGTTCATCGCCGGAGATGCAAGGGTTCAGGATTCAGTGATGGTTTTTGCCTTCGGTTGCTGAAAGCGAGCCAGTTCGGGCCCGACTCGATGGCTGAACTCGACGTGACATCGAGCAACTTTGCGGCACAAAGACCGGCAGATACCGTCAGCTGCGTCGGCGCTGGATCCGGAGTTCACCCGGGTTGAGCGGCCGCCCCGTGGACTCGTCGACCACTGCGGCCCGCACCGTCGCCTGGTTCTCGCGGAAGACGAGCTCAAGCGGAGGCTCAGCGCGTCCGGGCCAGAAGTGATCCTCGCTGCAGGGCCACATGGCGATCATTGCATCGCCCGCAGCCCGGCCCTTCTCGGCGAGGACGTACTCGTGTCGCACCGGGTTCTGCTGGTACTCGACTTCTGCATCAACCCCTCATCGACGAGTCGGGCGAGCCTCGACGAGAGCGTGGCCCGGCAGACGTCGAGGTTCTTCTAGAAGTCCTCGAATCGCTGCACCCCGAAGAGCACATCCCGGAGGATGATCGGTGTCCACCAGTCGCCGAACAGATCGGCGACGCGGGCAATGGGGCAAGGGTCGGCGTCGAAACGGGTGCGCCTCACACCTTCTCCAGCCGAGCCCGCACGTGCTTGTGGTGAGGGGTGCCGGCGAACCAGTCGCGGTCTTCGACCGACGTCAGTTCGTTGAGGTAGACCCCGAGGTCGGTGTCGGCGTCGACGCCCGGCCACGACAGGCCCTGGCCGTTCGGCAGCGACACCATTCCCGGCTGCATCGAGTCAGAGATCTCCACATTGCTGATCGCCTCGCCCGCTTTGGTGACAATGCGGATCTTGGCGCCGTGCTCGACGTCGAGCGTGGCGGCGTCGTCGGGATGAAGACGAAGACCGGTGGTCGGGTGCTTTCGGCGCCATTTGGGATCGCGCATCGCCGTGTTGGCGGTCGATGAGCGACGCTCGCCGGCCGCAAGGATGAAGGGGTACTCGTCGTTCGTCACTCGAGGGTCCTCGTCGGCGAGCGACCGGAACTCCCCGACAAGCTCGTCGACGATCAGATTGATCTTCTTGTCGTCGTAACGCATGCGATCCCAGGTGGCCTCGTACGGGTCGCTCGAGAAGGCAACACCGCTCGGGTTGTCGAGGATCTTGTTAAACAAATCGTTGCCGCTCGAGTGGCCGGCGCGAGCGGCGGACTCGGGGTTGCTGGTCACAAAGGTCTGTGAGAGGCCCCAGATCGCAGCTGCAGATTCCATACCCTCAGGCAAGGCCGGACCGAGCGTCTCGTACAACACGACCGGGAGGTATCGGCCGAGGTCAGGGCTGGCCGCAATGACCGAAAGGAAGGCGTCGGCGTAGGCGTCGAGCCCCTGGGTTGCGGCGGCGTGGAGGGGAGCGAGGTCGTCGTCGGTGAAGACCCCCAGTTCGTGACAGAGGCGGCGGTGAATCTCGGGCTCGGGCAGGACACCGTCGATCGGATCGACGACCGGCGGCCGCAGATGGAAGAAGTTCTCCGGGAACTCGAAGGTGAAGAAGGTGGCTTCCGCCTTCTCGTACTGGGTGCTGGTCGGCAAGACATAATCTGCACACTCGGCGGTTTCGGTCATGGCGACGTCGATCACCACCGAGAACTCAAGCGCCTCGAAGGCCTCACGCCAGCGCTTGGTATCGGCCAGCGAGTGCACCGGGTTCGACGATTCGACGAACGCGGCGCGCAGTCGGTCGGGGTGGGTGGTGAGGATCTCATCGGGGATGCCGTTGCACGGCATCAGGCCACCGAGGATGCGGTGGTTGCCAACCGGCGTGCGACGATCGCCGCCGCCACCTCCGCCAGCGAGTTTCCCGAACGCCGTGTGAAGGTTCATCCCACCCTTCACCCCGAAGTTGCCGGTGAGGATGAAGATCAACTTCTCGAGGTAGCTGTTGAGAGTCGAGTGGGGGGCCATCTGGATGCCGAGATCCTCGAAGATCGCGCAGCTTTCGGCCTGGGCCATCGTCATGGTGGCGTGGCGGATCTGGTCGAGTGGCACGCCGGCCTTGTCAGCCCACTCGTCAAGGTCGACGATGGCGAGCATCGCCTCGAGTTCGTCTAGCCGGTTGGCCCGATCGGCGAGGTACGCGCGGTCGGCGAGATCTTCGGTGACGAGGATCTTGAGCATCGCGCCGAGAAGCCAGGCGTCACCGCCGGGACGGACCCGCAAGTGGATGTCGGCTATCTCGGCCGACTCGGTGACGCGCGGGTCGATAATGATGAGCGTGCGGTCGGTATCGTTCGCCATCTCTTTGATGACGGTGCGAGCCCGAGGGATGCCGTGCGAGTGCCAGGGATTCTTGCCGAGGAACACGCCGCAGGCGGTGTGTTCCATGTCGGGGGTGGTGTGGCACGACATCGCGCCGAAGAGTTGTCCGTCGACCCAGAACTCCCCAGTCTTCTCCTGAGCGAGAGCGTTCGAGGAGTACTTCATGCCGAGGGCCTTGCGGGTGGCTCCGGAGTAGCCGCCGGGCAGGTGGTTGCCCTGGCCGCCACCGCCGTAATAGAAGATCGTCTCGCCGCCATGCTCGTCGCGGACCTTCGCCAGACCAGCCGCGACTTCGCGGATCGCAGTGTCCCAGTCGACTTCCTCGTAGGTGCCGTCGTCACGTCGACGCATCGGGCTCGTGAGCCGGTGCGGGTTGTTCTGGTAGTGGTCGAGGCGGAGCGCTTTCTCGCACGTGTAGCCCAGACTGACCGGGTTGTTCTTGTCGCCTCGGACGCGAGCGAACGTGCGCCCGTCGTCGGCGAGTTTGATCTCGACACCGCAGTTGACGCTGCAGAGGTTGCAGGCCGTCTGGTGCCACATGGCCTCGTTGCCCGAGACAGATGTCGGGATTTGCTCGCTGCTCGTCATGGGTCCCGTCTAGCGCACCTGGGCAGTAGGTTCAACGAACGAACGCACTGGGGTGGCGTCCGGGTTGCTGCGTTCTGCTCTAACCGTCGCTGGTTCGGCCGCCCTCACCCCCACGGTCTGACCGGGCGCCGACCGAATCGAACCCCCGACCCGGGGTTTTCGGCCGACCATGGACCGTTTATTACGGGGTGGTGAACTCTGACCCCCGAGGGAATTGACAAGGGCGTCGTTTGACGTAGCCTCAGGCTCGCATCCAATCCTGGGAGGGGTAAATCATGCAACGCCGACTCTGGCAAATTCTAGCTGTCCTACTCGCCTTCACTCTCGTCGCCGCTGCTTGCGGTGACGACGAGGACGACGCCGCCTCCGGCTCGGCCTCCGAGGCCGCCGACGACACCACCACTGATTCGGCCTCGGCGTCGGAGGCGGCCGACGACGACACCGCCGCAGAAGAC
>MDTB01105411.1_pt1 | contig 18548 bp, 10 predicted proteins | sample 811161 | NCBI WGS metagenome assembly MDTB01 (sample SAMN05326650, study PRJNA326480) | marine metagenome | isolation source: seawater | place: Mediterranean Sea | collected 2009
ATATCTAAACCAACCATATTCTACAAACGCAGTTCCATCTGCTCTTGTTCAGTTAACATCTTCTGGTAAGATTAACATTGACCAGATTCCTGCATTACGTCCATTCAATATTACATCTGTTGCATCACAGGCAGACAGACTTGCGATTGAAGACGCAAGTGCAGGTGACATTGCAATTGAAACAACAGCAACATCATTTAGTGTTGCACCTGCTGCAGTTAATACTGGTACAGACAGAATTACAATCACAGGTCACGGTACATCAACAGGTGATGGATTAACATACACTGAGGGAACTACTGCAATTGGTGGTCTATCTACTAACACCAAGTACTTTGTTATCAAGATTGATGATGATACAGTTAAACTTGCTGCTACTAAATCTAACGCTGATTCTGGTAATGCTTTAACATTATCAGGTCAAGGTTCAGGTACACATACATTCACAACTGATGGTACTGCAATTTCCTATATCTTGGAAAATGATTTAGAATCTCAATTCTTATCATTTATTCCTAATCAGAATTACTCATTCAGTAATGGTGCTATATTAAGTGGTAGTTCTACAACTGCTCGTGGTACTATACAATCCTATAACGATGGTCAAATATTCAACTTCGTTATCAGTGATGGTGGTGCAGATTATACTGGTAGTTTCGCACTAACAATTTCTGCTCCTGATGATACTGTAAATGGTGTTCAAGCAGCTGCGACAGCGAACGTTGTAAGTGGTACAGTAACTAGTGTTACGATTACTAATGGTGGTCAAGGTTACTACACTCAACCAACTGTAGCACCACAAGCATCACCTTCCAATAATAATGCAGTTATTGCTGCACAGATTGAAGGTAGAATTAACATCAACATTGCTAACAACATCAAGTTTGATGCAGGTGATTTCATTCTTGATGGATCTGGTGCTAATGAAGGAACTGGTACTTATTCTCAGAGTACTAATACTATTACTATTACGGAGAGTTCACACAATCTTTCTAACGCTGATCTTGTTTACTTAGACTTTACAAGTGGTCAAGGTGCTGATGGTTTCTATACAATTTCTCTTATCAATGCTAATGAATTTTCTGTAACTTCTGCAACTAGTGCAAGTACAACAGGTAATGTTTCTCGTAAGAGAATTATTGACCTCACCAGAGTTATCAATACATCTGCACAAAATGCTGCAAACTGGACACAGTTAACATCAACAAACATTGATGCTTCTAATATTGTTGCAGGTACAATTGACCCAGAGAGATTAGCAAATAAAGGAACTGCAAACTCATTCACATTCTTACGTGGTGATTCATCATGGGAGTATGCACTACAATCTATTAGACCTACTACTCAAGATTGTGTAGTTATTGGTGGATCTTTAACAGACAGTACTTATATTGATACTATTACAATTACAAATGGTGGTACTTCATACACAGACGGAACTTACCAGAATATTCCACTTGAAGGTGGTAACGTCAGTATTAGTGACAATGGTGTTGCAAGAGGTACTTACATCATTAGTGGTGGAGTAATTACATCTGCTAGTGTTACTGATTCTGGTACTGGATATAATGCTGGATTTAGTATCACAATTCCTGCAGAATTTGGTGGTGGTAATGGAGCAATTCTAACTGCTGTTAAGGGAACAATCAACCGTGCATACGGTAACATTGAAGTTGATATTAGAAAGGGTGATAACTTAACTCCAGCTGCTACTGTCTATGGTAACTACGGTGTATTCAGATTTAGAAAAGACGTTGCTAACCAAGCACTTGGTAACCAAACAGAAGGTGGTTTCTTAATTGATAATAATGGTCAGGTATCAATTGACCAAGGTCCTGGTTCAGAACTTAATGCTGACAAACTAGATGGTAACGACGCTGGTTTCTTTACGAATGCAAGTAACCTAACATCTGGTTCATTAGATCCAGCAAGACTGATAAATCAAACATATGCAATCTCCATATCTGGTACTGCTGACAAAGCAAACAGAGTCTTCAACGAGACTGCATCACTGACATCAAACCCATCTCCCGCACAAGCAGGTGGTGGTATATCTGCTGCACTTAGAAATAATGCTGCTACTGGTCTTAATGATGGTGGTACTACACACGGTATCGTAACTTACAGAAGAGAGGAAACTGGTACTGCTGCTATTCAAATTGGTTTCACTGATAATGATAATCTCTACCTAAGAGGTAACAGTGGTGGTAATACTGTATATGGAAACTGGGCTGAGATATGGTCAGGTGCTAACGATGGTCCTGGCAGTGGATTAGATGCTGACAAATTAGATGCACATCAAGGTTTATGGTATCAGTCTGGTTATAACTTCGGTGCTTCTCAAGGTGGTATCAACAAACCTATGGGTGACATCTTCTTACCTGAGGTTCTTGGTCAAGATAAGATGGTATTTGAGAACTTCTATCTTAATGATAGTGGTCTGAAGTACACATTATACATTCCAGATTTCCATTGTAGAACTGGTACTAATGGTAACATCAATCCAAATGGTACATACACTATCTACTCTGATGTTGGAGCAACAAATAACATCGGTTCAATCGTAGTTGATTCTAACGGTGTTCAAGAACTTACTCATACATCTGGTGAGATATATTCATTAGTTACAGGTTCGATAGCATTTGTTGGTGCTAATACTAACGCTAACATTTACGTCTTCGGTCCTAACCCAGGTACTAAGTGGACTGTAACATCATCTAACTTAATTTCTAGTGGTTCATCCACAGTGATTGGATTACGTGATGCTGCTGCAGGTGCTAAATTACAACTTGGTAAAGCAGCAACCTCTACTACACCAACAGTAGACTTTAGATCATCTGGTCAAGCACCAAACTATGATGTACAGTTTGTTATCTCTGGTGGTAATACTAATGATGGAAATGGTACTATCAGAATTAACACTGGTGACATTACTGTCAATGGTAACACCATGTGGCATGCAGGAAACGATGGTTCATCATCTCAGCTAGACGCTCATTACTTAGATGGATTCACTCAGTCAACTGCAGCAGGTGGTAATACAATTGCACGTAGAGATGCTTCTGGAAACTTAACAATTAATGACTTAACTGCAGATCAAGGTACATATAATAATACTGGTACTTCCATATTACAACTTGGTGGTAGTTCTGGTGTTGACTTAGGTAAATCAACAACCAACACTCTTTCACTTAAGGGTAGAAACAGTGGTACTGTTGGTTACATTAAATTTGGTAATGACACCAATGCCTTTGGTTATAATGGAACACACCTATCTTACAATAACGTTTACTTCCGTAGCGGTTACATCGGTATTGGAGAGAGTAATCCTGGTGCACCATTAGAAATTAAGAGAGATGGGTCTGCACTTAACTTATGGGCAGAGTTCACAACAGGTGGAACTAATGATGGTCGTATAATGTTTGGAACCGATGGTGGTTCTCCACATATGATCTTTGACGACATCGCTAATGATAGTGGATGGATACTCGGTGCTGATGATGCTAACTTATCATGGTTCTGTATTAAAGGATTTGCAACACCTGGCGATGTTAGTTACATATCATCTCAAGGTTCTACTGGATCTTGTAACTTAGCAATTTACCAAGGTACAGGTAGATGGTTCATTAACAAGGCGGGTACTACTGGAGCTGGTTCTAGATTGAACGTTGGTGGTGCTATTGAAACTGACAATCAACTTAAATCTACTGTTGCAACTGGTACTGCTCCTCTTGCAGTTACATCTACAACAGAGGTTAATAATCTAAATGCTAACCAACTTCAAGGTTATACTGCTAATAACCTTCCATACTTGAGAGCACTTATTAACACATGGAACAATAGTTCTGAGGGTCAACCAAGATTCTACTTTGCTAATAATGCTGCTACATACTTTAGAACTGGTACTGATTACTACTTTAGAAATGATTCCAACAATGGCATAGGTTCACTGAACGATAATGGTTGTTGGACATTCTACTCAGGTAATGACACAGTACAATCAACATATGGTTTACAAGTTAACCAGTTAAATGGTATTAACCTTAATGCATCTGAAGGATTATCTTCTGGGCAGAAGAGTACAGTTCTAAGAGCATCAGGTGACAAACAATGGATTGATACATATGGTGTTATGAAACGTAATAGAAATACTATTGCAGAAAACATCAATGTAAACAATGGTGATAACTGTATGTCTGCAGGACCTCTTGAAATAAGTAACGGTACAACAATCACTATAAATAATGGTGGATCATGGAGTGTAGTGTAAAAGATGAGTAGTTTATCAGTACATAATTTACAAGGCATCAGTACGTATGCTAATACGGTAGAAGTTCCTATAGGACATAGACTATCAATTGGTGCTGGTGCTAAATTTACTTTGCCAACATATACTCTGGCACAAAGACCAAGTTCTAATCAAGTTATTGGTGAATTAATTTTTATTAGTGATACACTTGCTGTTCAAGTCTGGAGTGGATCTCAATGGTTGACTGTTGGTGGTGGTCTTGGATTGTCATCTACTGCACCTGCACAAAGCACTACAGAACTTAGCAACGCAGGTATATCTACAAACGGATTATATTGGATCAAACCAAATGGTTATAGTGGATCTGCTGAACAAGTTTACGTTGACTTTAGTGGTAGTGCATCTGGTATATCTGATCCAGGTCCTTGGGTTAGAGTCAGATATGCTCAAAGTTACTACTCAAGAAGTGATGCTTGGAGAGGTCAAGGTGGTTTAAGTAATCCAGCAAACCAAAGTTCTACAGCATATTCTGGTGATTTTGCATATGATGTTTCTGATGCTTGGTTAATAGCATTGATGCAGAACTCTAGTGAGTGTAGACAGTACTTTGAATCTTGGGGTTATGGATCTGTTGGTTGGACATATGGTTCTGGTTACATGGAATCAAAAGGTTTAGACGGAGTTAACTATACTAGATGGAACGGTAGTAGAAATATTGTTGGTAAAGATTATACTAGAGTACCTGGTATGTCACACAATACTAGCAGTATAAACGGTCCTTATAGTAATCCAACTGGAAGAAACACTGACGATACTGACAGAAACGATAGTAACTGGAGAAATACAAAATTCTTCTTCAAGTACGTCATACCTGGCGGTAGTAGTGCATTCCCATTACCTATTAAAGGTATCTGGAACGCTGACGTTGACGGAGGATCCGAGCAAAGGTACTTCCCATTTAGAGATCCAGAACGTGATACGTCCATGGAATCTAACATCTGGATTAAAATGTAATTGAGGAACCATGGCATCTAGAATTAAAGTTGATGAAGTTACTAATTTAGCACAGTCGGGAGCTGTTTCATTTCCCACTGGTGGTGCGACTTTTAGTGGAAATGTAAACGTAACAGGTAATATAGATTTTACTGGAAATTTATTACAGAATGGATCTCCCTTCGTAACCCTACCAGAGCAGAATGTAAACAATATAGGTTATACTTTAAGATCTGGTGGTAGTACAGGTGTTGCCTATTGGGACTCAAGTGGTGAGGGCGATAGTGGTGGCGGGAGTCAAGCCATGTATAAAGCAGGGTTTGACATTACTAGAGGTTTTGCTTGTGCAGGATATAGAGGAGGAAGTTCTTGGAAGAACGTTAATAGACTTGTAATGTCTACCTATACCAACACAAACCTAGGAGACTTACTAACATACTCTGGAGCATATCTTGACTGTGCACAGAATACTTCATTTAAGAATTACGTATTTGCTACTTGTGATAGTTGGAACGGAACTTGTAACTATGTTTCTTCAATTAGCATGGTAACTGAAACAAATACTGGATTGGCAACAGCAATGTCTTCTAACAGAAACAGATGTACATGTTTGAAAAAAGATTTCACATATGCATATGTACATGGAGGTAATAGTTCACAGATAACGAAATATAATTTATCAACTGCAGCAAGTAGTCAAAGCACAACTCACCCTAACGGTGACCAGAACAACCCTGCAGGTGGACAAGGTGCTACAGTAGGATGGATCAAACAAGGTTCTGGACAATCATTTAATTTCTCAACTGAAGTATTCCACTCTTGGACAGACAATCCTGGTACTGATGGTACTAACAAAACACTTTCAAGTAGAAATGGTTTCATGTACTGGAATACTGGTGGTGGTTATCGTACCTCTAGTGATTGGCATGTAAGAGACTCTTACAATGGTGGACGTAGAGCAAGTGTAAGTAAGAATGGTATAACAACTGGTGAGGAAACAATGTTTACTGGTAATGAGTATGGTTTCATTGTAGGACAATATGATGGAAACCAGAATAATAATGGTTACTTATTCACTTATGCAAGTCATAGTTTCCAAAGAGATTCTAGAATGGATAGTCTAGGAACAAGTGGAAGGGCATCTGCTGCTGGTGGAGAGTATGGTGTTCTCATGTACGGATACACAGGGATGTAACAATGTCAGAAACAGTGAAACTAAAGTATTACATAGGCAGAAGATGCGATGAGATTGACTGGATCAGTACGGCCAATATAATTTGGAACATGTATGGTATCTGTGTATTCTCAGTAGAAGAACAATGGGCAAGAGATCTCTATACTTTACCTCGCTCTTTTGAAGAGATTAGTGAAGAGATGGGTAGATGGGGAACCAAACATTTTGGTGAGACTCGTACCGAAGTTAAAATTACATCTGAAGATCCACTATCATCTGAAAGTTTAATGGATGAGGAAGATGGAATTGAAATGCCTGATCCTTTAATCAATAAAGGTAAGACAGTAATTACATTACCTCAAGAAAGAATTGATGCTGCAATTGCGTTTATGAAATTGTCAGCAAAATTAATCATTGAAGATCAATATGATCGCAAATTCTTATCATTGAAATGTGAGGTATCTAAACTTGAGCAATTTTTATGGGATGCACAGGTACGGGAATCCAACAATCAAGAGGGGGAAACTCCTGTGCTAGATAGTATAGCAGCTGCAAAAGGTGAAAAAGTTGCAGACGTTGCTACTTCAGTTCTAGCAAATCAAACAGCATTTAAAGATAAAGTTATTCTACTTAACTCAGAAATGGTTAAGGTGAAGACAGAATTTAAAAACTGTGCTACAATAAAAGAACTAAACCTTCTTTGGCAGAAATACATGGGTATACCTATGCCTAATGATCAAATGCTTGAACTTGGACTAGTCCATGAAGAAGAAGCAGCACTAACAACTGACACTGTAGAAGCTGGTTTACATTTATAATTTAATTATACTATGTCAAAAATTATGAAGGGTGGAATGACACCTGAGCAAGTCGAGGACTGGGTAGAGAACTCGATGCATTATGGAATGACGCATGAGCAAATTAAGAACTTCGTCATTAACTCTAATGTAACTGATTTTCGTCAACTAAGACAAGTTCTAGTTGAAGTTGAAACTAGGAGTCATGAGAGAAAGAAACTCTGGATGGATCATCAGAGAAAAGAAATTAAGATAAATCAATTAAAAGCAAGGTTAGAAAAAGAAGAAGATGAATTTGAAAGGCAACTAATTCAAATTGATATAGATGAATACGAATTAGACTTAGGTAAATTCAAGGTTAATATTAGACAGTATGACCATGAACTAGAACCTTTCATGGAATACATCAATAAGAACTTTGCAAATATAGATGAGTTAGCTGACGTTGCTAATTACTCTGAAGAGGATGAAAGAAAATATTGGATTGCTAGAATGGGTAAACAAGCAGCTATTGACATATATGCCAATGGCAGAATAGGTATTGGTAATATGGATTCTATCGCTATGATGCGAGAAGAAGATCAGATATATGCAGTCAATATTGCCATGCAATATGCAGGTTTATTGAACACAGGTATATCTAAAATTCAAAATGAATTAAAACCTCATATAGATAAATTACTAGGAGATGGAACCGAAGTAAGGTTCCCAACATTCGATGGGATTGAGAAAAATCTCAACCTTGACTTATTCAACAAATTGACAGGATCCAGTGGTGAACAAAAAAGTCTTCAGTCTACCAATAAACCCGAAACTGAGTGAAGAGTTTGTAACTAATACATTCCTTCCCTTTTTAAAGAAACATCGAGATTATATACTAGATCTATATTTTACATGTAGAATCCCTCCGTTCAATCAGGACGCTATGGGGGATTGTTTTACTGCAGATCAAGCATTGATTGATGCTGCATGTTATATCTCAAATAAATCTGACATACCCTTATCAGCAACATTTAATAATATATGGGTTAGACCCGACCAAAAGAATTTAGATTTGTGGATAGAAAACTTTGCACCCATATATGATATGGGAGTTAGAGTGGTTACTTTACCACATACAACATGGGTATCTACAGGACAAATACAATCTGCCTTTCCAGAATTGTTCATAAAGAATACTATACTTAGAGAAGTAACAAGACCTAATGAAATAGTAGCACTAGCAGAAGCAGGTTTTCATTATATAAATCTTGATCGTGATCTTATGCGAGATAGAGATCAGTTAGTTCGTATACAAAAAGCAAAAGATTATTGTGCATTTATAAAAAAACCTGTTATGCTCTCAATGCTTGTCAATGAAACATGTTGGGGTGGTTGCCCTATCATGCCAGAGCATTATCAATATAACAGCACTAGAACAAAAGACGATCCCATATTTTTTGCTAGTCCTATTAGTAGAGTCTCATGTTCTACATGGGATGTTGAGCATCCAGAGTATGATTTGAAACAAGCAAACCTACCTCCATGGAGAGAGGATTGGTTAGAAATGTTAGACCTTGGAATTGATACATTCAAATTACATGGAAGAGAACATGGTATGCGTCTCTTAGAAAGTATGGAACTTATTAAAAGATGGGCAGATGAAGAAGAGTATATGTTTCCAGAGTATAAAAAATATCAAGCAGAGATGCAGATGAAAGATGCTCCCATTAATGCATGGAGACAAAAAATCAAGACATGTAAGTTTGACTGTTGGGACTGTAACTACTGTGAGAATGTGATTGAATACCACATGAAAAAAGCAGATATAGTAGTTCACTCACAAGTAGAAACATGCATAGAAGCATTTACCAATTCAGGTAAGTACCTATCTAATCATAAAACATATGACCCTAACGATCCTGATGCATACTTTAATATACCTGGTTTGTCATCAGCTAGAGTCAGACATTTCTTAAACAATCTCTGCTCTCAAGAAGGTGCAGTGTATCTTGAGGTTGGAGTATATGCAGGTTCAACATTCTGTGCTGCTATACAAAATAATGACATGGTTGCTGCGTATGCTAATGATAACTGGTCACAACCTAATCTACAACCAGCAAGAGAGGATATAGAATTACCAATAAATGATGTGACTGTCAATACTTTTGTAGATAATTTACAACATAACGTAGCTACTGATAGTTTGGATTTCGATATTCAAGTACTCAAAGGTGATTCGTCACAACTAGGAAAAAAGGATTCCAAACATGATGTCAATATTATTTTCTATGATGGAGATAATGCAGAACATAAAATGATAGAATTTTTTAACCAGATGTTGACATTTACTGATAAGGTGTTTACTTTGGTTATTGATGATGCCAATGTAGAACAAAACGTTGCTATAACAAAAGGTTGGGTAGAGAAACAGCAACTAAGAGTTTTATATGAAAGAGAGTTATTGAATGATCAAGAGGATGATAAGATGTGGTGGAACGGATTGTATGTTCTTGTAATAGCTAAATAGATTTGAGGAAATTATAAGTAAGCCTGATGTCTCAATTAAATGTAGGAAAGGTAGTTGCTGGTGTAGGGGTAGAATTACCAACTCTAGCTGAATCTAATAGACCAACAGCATCCAGTGGTCTAATGTTTTTCAATAGTGATAAGAACCGTGTTGAAATTCATAGTGGTGCTGACTGGTATGTACTTAACACATTATCTTCTCAAACGTTTGGAACTGTCAGAAGTTTTGCATATACTGGTTCCGATCAACAATTCACAGTTCCTAATGATTCAGGAAATATAACAGAACTGAGAGTCTTTATGTGGGGTGCAGGTGGAGGACCTGATGAAAGTGCTACTGCTGCTGCAGGTGCAGGTGGATATTGTAGAGGTACTATAAAAAGAAGTGATAACGGAACTATGAATGGAACTACATTTACTGTAGTTGTTGGATCAGGTGGAGTCAGAGGAACAGGAAGTTCTGACATGCCAGCTGTATATGGCGGTGGTGGAAGAGGTTCTCGTGATAGTGGTGGTGGACACGTTTCTGGAACTGGCGGTGGTCTTTCTGGTATCTTTGAAGGATCAAACCAAATATATGGTAGTAGTGCAGACCCAGTTTCTGACGTTCATACAAGAATTATTATATGTGCAGGTGGTGGCGGTGGTGCCAACGACCAATCTAGTGGATACGCTTACGGTGGAGCTGGCGGTGGATTAGAAGGTGGTCGTGGTGGATCTCAACCATCTAACAATAACAAAGGTGGTTACGGTGGTCGTCAACAGTCTGGTTATGCAGGAAGTACATCTGGAAACCGTGTATCTGGAGGTAGATGTAGAGGTGGTGATGGTAACACTGGACAAGATAACCCAGGTGGAGGTTCAGGATTTTACGGAGGAGAATCAGGAAGTGATGATAACTCTGGAGCAGGAGGTGGATCTTCTTACTATGGAGGAAACTCTAGTTACAATGTAACTGATGCATCTACTGAAATTGGTGGATATGGAAGTGGACAGACATATAGTACTGGTGGATCGGCTTCCCAATATTGGTCAGCTGATGTAGGAAATTCATCTCGTTCAAGTAGAGGTGGAGACGGAAAAGTAGTCATCGTTTACTAGACTATATAATATACATTATTATTCTAAAGCATGGACATTGAAGGCATGGTCAAGGAATTCACTGACCAATTAAAAGAACAAAAGGCAACAGTTGTTGAACTAGAAAAACAACTCAAGACTCGTAATGAACAAGTATTGAGATTGGAAGGTGCAATCGAAGCACTTAATATGACACTCAAGAAACCAGAGGAAGAAGGTGGTACGGAAGTCAAGTGAGTTTAGACAAAAGGAGCATGTAGACTCTAGGCAGATATATCTACCTTTCAAGGGAACTATCGAAACATGCCCCTATAAAGTTGGAGACTTATACGATGGTCGAGAGGTAATAGCACTGGGATTTACCGAGAATGTCTACGGACATTACTATCATATTATTGTGGAAAGAGATAGAACTCATCTGAGAACTAAATTTCAATTTGATTCAAAGCATGATTTAAAATTCTCAAAACCATGTGAAAGGATGGGTGGTAAACCTCAGGACATGGAAAAACAATTGAGGAAATATTTACCAGATGGTCTCGCACAAGACACAGCCAACTGAGTTAACATGCATTAGTACTAAATCTGAACTTAGAGCATGGACATCAGGTGAACTTGATAAAATTGTAACTAAGACCGATAGGTATTGGATTGAATATTCTGATGGTAATCGGTTATTAGATTTACAGTCTGGAAACTCTGCGTATACTCTAGGGTATGGCAATAGAGAAGTCATGGATGCATTGGCATCTGAAGTTAATTTTATAAGAGGAAATAAAGGAGAGACATGTGAACTCTCTAAGAAAATGGTCAACCTAGTTTGCTCTACAGGCAACTGGGATGTTTTGTCGTGGGCAATATCTGGATCATCAGCAGTTGAATCTGCTATCAAGATGAACGATCAGTACTGGGGTAATCAAGAAAACTTTATAGTTACGTTTGCACCTGGTTTTCATGGCACTACATATTTGACAAGAAATATGGGGGATACGTCTGATGGGATAAAAAGAATTAAGAAAGTACCAACACCTTTATGGAGAAAAGAAAAGGATCAAGAGAAGGAAGAAGATAAAGCAATCAAGTATTTAAAACTTCTTATCAAAACATACAATTGTTGTGGTAGAAAGATAGGGTGTATTGTCATGGAAACACTACCATGGTTGAAAGGTGGTATCCCATGGTCACCACGTTGGTGGAGAACAGTACGTGATCTATGTAACGAGAATGATATATTAATGATCACTGATGACGTTTGTACGTGTTGGGGTAAAGGTGGTGGTTATCATGGTTGGCAAAAGTATGGAGTACAACCAGATATATCTGCACTCGGTAAATCTTTAACAGCTGGTTACACACCACTTGGATGTTCAGTTGCCAATAAGAAGGTAGGAGATGTATTGAAGGAACAAGATTGGGAGTTTGGACATACTTGGCAACCTACTATGACAGGTATATCTGCTATGAATGCAGTTAATAATATAATAATTAGAGATAATTTGTTTGAATTATGCAAACCAATAGAGGACAGTCTAAGGTTTTTTGCTGAGGATTGTCTCGATAGGGGATATATTACTGGGTATAGAGTGAGTGATTTATTCCTATCACTTGATGTAAAAGAGGAGTTAGACCCAGAAGCATTAATTCAATCTGGACTAGCATTGAGTAAGACAAGAGACAAATCAGTAAGAATAGTTGCTAACTTCTTATCTGACCAAGAGTTCTTTGATGAAATGCAGAAAAGACTATTCAATTTCTTTAGTATAAATACAACTGAAGGATAATTGTGCCAACCTAATGAAGAGGGTAGTCGTAAGGGTATCTGATAATTATAGTTTGGATTCAGCAGCTGCTGCTATTCTAAAATTATATGGTTATCTGACCTTTGTAGAATCATTTAGAAGTTTTTCCATAATCACATTTGATTGTCCAGAAAAGTATTCAAGCGGATTGCTTGATAAATTAAATGCTTTAGGACCTATTAAGAAGTGTACGTGGGATGGTGAGAAATTTGAAGTTGCTCCCGTGGATACTGGTGCAACATTAAGTGTAGATAATTCAAGTAGTTTAGAAATTAATACTAGTGGAGAATCAAATACAACTGCAAACACTAGAAATTTAGTTACCAGTGGTTCTGGTACAATATATGTAAAAGTACAAAATATTGGTGGACAAAATCTATATGTATTTTCCAGTAGTATTAGCGGAACATATTCTGTCTTTGCAAACCAAACTGGATTTGTGCAAGGTGGTACATATACATTTGACCAATCAGATTCTTCAAACGCTACACATCCACTTAGATTCTCTACTACGCCAGATGGAATACACATAACAGGTGGGTCAGAAATGACCACAGGTGTATCAACAACTGGAACACCAGGTACTAATGGTACAACAGTATTGACTGTAAGTTCTGCAACACCATCAATATTATATTTCTATTGTGTTGCTCATCCTGGCATGGGTAGATATCAAGTTTCACCTATCAATAGGTATGGAACTGTTAACATCCATGACTACTGGCACTTAGATAGAATTACAAAACAAGACAGGCAATATTTAAACGGACAGTATAGTTACACTCAAGCAGGTGATGGAGTAGACATATATGTAATTGATACTGGTGTTCGTGGTGCAAGTAGACCAACAGGTAACAACGCAGCATTACATCCAGAGTTATACGATCCAGATTTTGTCAGTGACCTGAATGGTACTTCTGAACAACAGAACTACAGAGTATTTCAGTTGAGTCATTATGCGGGTGCATATGGAACTAACAATGAGGATGATAACGGACACGGTACATATTGTGCAATTCTTTCAGCTGGTAGAACAGCTGGCGTAGCAAAAGATGCAAAGATATATGCATTGAAAGCATTTAGCTCAAGTAACCAAGGATCTTATACTGCAATACTTGGAGCATATCAAGCAGTTATAGATCATAATGATAATACTAGTGGAGATTATAAAAACAATACTAGACCAGCAATTATCAATGCTTCATTCGGACCTACCATTCCTAGTGAAGGATATCCTTATGTAGAACTAAACGATGCAGGTTCTGATAGCGGTGTTGATGAAGAAATGTTAGATGACATTGAAGGAACAATATCATCAAGTTATAACATATTAGTGGTAAGATCTGCAGGTAATGGATTTAAAAATGCCAGTGATCAGTTTGTAGGACCAATGCAAACAAAAGCAATTGCAGGTAGTAGAACTGCTGGTTATGCAGATAACACAGATGGTGGTATTAATAACGTAGATGCTGATCAGAAAAAGATATGTGTTGGTGCATCAGAATATAATGACAGGTGGGCAGACTTTTCAAACTATGGTGCAGGTGTAACAACTGTTGCTCCTGGTGCTAGAATATTGAGTCCTGCATATGATTGGACTGCTAATACACCATATACAAGTCCATCAAATTACAATACTATAAACGGTACATCATTCTCTTGCCCCATAGTAGTTGGTATTATGGCTTGTTACTTTAGTAAGAATGGATATACATCTAACACAAATAATTTAGCAGGTACCTCAAAGGTTTACCACAGAATTTATGCTGCAGCTGGAAATTTAACTGTTCTGGGAACTAATAACTATCCCACTAACAGTATAGAAGATAAAAAACTTATTGATAATCCATATGAAACTTCCAATGGATCAAATCAGTTGCTTGTTAAATTTAATCCTTCTGATTCAGCTCACTTCATTGGTAATGTTGGTAAGAAATGTCAATTAAGAACTACAGGTTCAACAGCAGGTGCTGGTGGTGCTACACCTACTGCATTTAATGTAACTACAACTTCACCTTCGTTCTCATACTATACTTTAAATGGAACTGACAGAAATGGTGCGGTAAGTGGAAACAATGCAGGTGTTGCTGTATATGTTGGAGACACCATTAATTTTAATCTATCAGGTGTTAGTGGTTCTCACCCATTTTATATTAAAACTGTACAGGGAACTGGAACTGGTAATCAGGTAAGTACACCAGCTGCTACTGGACAAGGATCTACAGGAACTACAACTGTGTCATGGACACCAAACACAGCAGGTACATATTATTATCAGTGTTCTGCACATAATGCAATGAATGGAACTATTACTGTCAGCAATGCACCTGGTAGTGGTACTGGAGTTACTGTTGGTGGTATCAATGTTTCTGAATTATCACAAAGTGGTTGGTTAACTATACAGGCAGAGAACGCTGTTGACAATACAATAACTTTATTCGCTTCTAGTAATGCTACTGGAAGTACTACTGGTGGTGGATCAAATAATTACTTAGCACTTATAAAGTCAGAAGACTTACTACACGAGAGTTATGATGGTGTTGTATCTACATCAACAACTTTAAGATCTCAAACTGATACACAAGAAGCTGCTGGTACTGGTACATATACTGATGTAATTTATTACCCAGTAGATAGCGGTGTTGATTTTAATTATTCTTTATCTACACAATCACTTACCAGTAAACGTGGTGCGTTTTTCCCATACATAGACACCAATGTCACTTGGACTACTTCATCTGGATCTATAGCAACATATTCAAATGGTGATAGTGTTAATATTGATCTAGGTTTAGATGGAACAACTTTTGCAAGTGAACCAACCTTTGAATTTTACACTCTCAGTGGTGATTCAATTGGATCATCAGGTCTTTCATTAGATCAGTCAACAGGTATATTGAGTGGAACTGTAACTGCAGATTATATTGATACGACATTTAACTTTACTATTACTGAGAATATAACAGCAAATGCAAGATCATATTCCTTCACCACAACTGGAACTGGTGTTTTAGTTAACATCACACAACAACCAAGTGCTGCAAGTGTTGAAGCAGGTTCTGGTAATACTGCTACCTTCGGACCTGTAGCAGGTATTAGTTCTGATGGATCTACAATTATATTCCGATGGGAGTTCTCAAGTAATGGTGGTGTAGGTTGGTCTAGTGTTGTTGATGGTGGTGGATATAGTGGATCAAGTACAAATACACTTACCGTAGATGACGATTTTGCCAAGAACACTTATCAGTATCGTTGTAAGATGGAAACTAATACTTCGGTACAACCATCTTATACAAATGCAGCTACGTTAACAGTATTCAGAGTCATTACTATAAGCAATCAACCAACTGATCAGAATCCAATGGCACCCGCAGCTGCTACATTTACAGTTGCTGCATCAACATTAGATACTGCTACAATCGCATATCAATGGGAAAAATCTGAAAATAATGATGGTATCAACTACGCAACTATAGGTGGTGCAACAGGAGCAAGTTATGTTACTGCTGCTACAACATATGATGCTGATTACGGAGATTATTATAGATGTGTTCTCTCAGCTCAAGGTGCATCTAATGTAACAACTACCTCTGCCAGAAATTTAGTTCAAAGAACTATAAACATTACATCACAACCAACTAATGATACTGGTGCTGTTGGTGGGACAAGATCATTTGGTGTTGCTGCTACTACATCAGATTCTGATCCTGGCGACATCACATTCCAGTGGCAAGTATCTATCACTAACGGAGCGTCTTGGTCTAATGTATCTGAAGGAACTGGTGGAACTACAGCTACATATACAACTCCTACATTAACTACAACATATGATGAGTATCAATATCGTTGTTTACTTTCAGCACCTGGTGCAACAACTATACCTTCTAATGCTGCTACATTACAAGTAGAAACAGTAACTGTTGTTGTTACAAACCAACCAACTCCTCAGAGTGTAAACGAAAATTCTACTGCAACATTTACTACACTTGGTGATACTACAATGTCACCTGTAGGTGGTAACGCTGCATCTTCTTCATTTGATACAGAACAATTTGATACACCAACTGGCGGTGGTGGAGGAGGATTTGAAGGGCAATCATCCCATGAACCTAATGTTACATACCAATGGGAAAAATCTGATAACGCAGGTGCTAACTGGAATCCAATTGGAGGTGCTACTAGTGCATCATATACAACTGCAGCTACAGTATATGCTACTGATCATGATGACCAGTATCGTTGTGTTATTAGTGCAGTCGGTGCAGCATCTGATACAACAACAAATGCTGTTACACTAACAGTCTTAAGAACATTTTCTATTACAGCACAACCTTCTAACCCAACTGCAAATGAAGGTGCTACTGCATCATTCTCTGTTAGTACATCTTCTAGTAGTGGAACTCCAACATACCAGTGGGAAAGATCTGATGATAATGGATCTAACTACTCTCCTGTTGGTGGAGCAACAAATGCAGCATACACTACACCAACATTAGTACATGCTAATGATGACGATGATCGTTATCGTTGCGTAGTATCTCTTGTTGGATCTGCTGCTGACATAACTTCTGATCATGGACTATTGACTGTTCTAAGAGTTATTTCTATTAGTCAACAACCAGTAGATACATCTGTAATTGAAGGGCAGACCGCAACCTTTAGTATTACTGCTGCGATCACTAGTGATTCTATAGCATATCAATGGCAGAAATCTACAGACAGTGGTGGTAATTGGACTAATATCAATGGTGCAAACGCAGCATCATACACTACACCTGCAACAACATTCCCAACAAGTCCATCAGAACAGTTCCGTTGTGTTTTATCTAACGCAGAAGCAACCACTGTAACTTCTAATTCTATAACTTTAACTGTTAATGAATCTGAATTTGTATCTGGTCCTACTACAGTAACACCATTTGTTGATCCAGACACTACCAAAACATTATCGAGAAGACCAGTTATTACTACTTCTGCATTCGTTTCTGAATATGCAGGATCAACTCATGCTTCTACATTCTGGAGAATTAGAAGAGTAAGTGATAACGTAACTGTATATGATACTGCAGGTACATATGCTAATGGTGATACAGGTAACTTAACCTCATTTACTGTGCCATCTGCTGTTCTAGATTTTGACACTACCTATCAGGTACAGGTTAAATTTAGAGATAATGCTAACTTGGAAAGTGCTTATACATCTGCGGTTAATTTCACAACACCATTTGTAGATCAACCAGATATCCAAACAATAGTACCAGCATTTAACCCAACAATTAATGTTGATCCTATTGCACTGAAGACTGGTTATCAGCATACCTCTAGTGATTGGCAGTTTGCTGCAACAACAGCTTTCTCACCTCCTGTTCACCAATCACTTGGTAACCCAACTAACTTAACACAGTATTCTTTACCTGTTAACGTTACTTTGAACGCAAACACTACATATTATGTAAGAATTAGATTCAACGTTAATCCTACCTAACATGTCAATCCCATCAACCAGACAGGGACTTATAGATTATGCACTACGTCAAAATGGTGCTCCCGTCCTAGAAATAAACATAGAAGATGATCAGATAAGTGATATAGTAGATGATGCTGTCCAGTTTTATAATGAGAGACATATGGATGGATACATCAGAACTCATTTAAAAGTGAAGTTTACTCAGGATATGATTGATGCCATGACAACTGATAATACTACGCAAGTAACAGGTGCAACATCATCAGCATTGGCAGTTGATTGGTTTGAACAAAACAACTATCTTAAAGTTCCTGAGCATGTTACTAGTGTTATAAAGGTATTTGATTTTGTATCCAAGAATGTTACAAACTTATTTGACGTTAGGTATCAGTGGAGATTGAATGACCTTTGGGATCTTACACAGACAGAGATCCTTACATATGAAATGGTCAATAGAAGATTAGAAGATATCTACTATCTG
>MDTB01128664.1_pt1 | contig 18539 bp, 20 predicted proteins | sample 811161 | NCBI WGS metagenome assembly MDTB01 (sample SAMN05326650, study PRJNA326480) | marine metagenome | isolation source: seawater | place: Mediterranean Sea | collected 2009
AAAAAAACTATCAGACCAAGAAAATATATTAACCCTAAGACAAAAGAAGAATCTTATTTAGGTGAAACCTCAATTATTCATTTCAAAGCATCCAAGAAGCTCCTGCATGTCCATGACTGATCCAAAAATAATTGTAGCTATTGACACATTTGATTTTGAAAAGGCTAATGCAATTTTAGAACAACTTAATCCAGATCTTTGTTTGGTTAAAATCGGAAGTGTTGTTTTTAACGCACTTGGAAAATCATTTCTTAAGCATGCATCTTCTCAAGGATTTAAAATTTTTTTAGATTTAAAATTGCATGATATTCCAAATACTGTCCATAAAACAATTACAGGCTTTAATGACTGCGAAATAGATATGCTAACAGTTCATTTATCTGGTGGCGAAGAGATGATCAGGAAAGCTATGCTTGCAGGTAAATCTATTAATACCAAAGTTATTGGAGTCTCTATGCTTACAAGCTTAGAAGAGGAAGACTCATTGACTTTATTTGGCAATAAGCTTGAGGATCAAATAAACAATTTATTTAAAATTGCAGCTAAAGTAAATATAGATGGAATTGTTTGCTCGCCCCATGAGCTAGAAATAGCAAATAAAATTTTAGGCTCTCAATCAATTAAAATTACACCAGGTATAAGGGATATAAAAGTAGAAGACGATCAAGCAAGAACCATGAGCGCAAAAGAAGCAATTGAGAGGGACTCTACATTTTTAGTTATTGGCAGACCAATTACTCAAGCTGAAGATATTTCTCAAGCTTTACAGAATTTTAATAATTCCATTTATGAACAATAGATCTGCTAAAAGAATTTTTCTTGATCTCAAGAAACTATCAAGATCCGATAATAGCAAAAAAAAACTATCCTTTAAGTTTGAATCTAAGTTTTTAGATTATCATTCCCATTTAACTAGCTTTACTACTCAGCATTATAAATTATTTGAGGAACTTGCATGTAAATTGAATCTTAAAAACTCCATTTATGATCTCTTCAATGGGGAGATTATAAACAAGACAGAAAATAGACAAGCTTTACATCATCAATACCGCAATAATCAAACAGCTTCAGAATTCGACTTTAAAAAGACTACAGATCCCTTTATTAAAAAAATTAAAAAGCGTGGCTTTAAGAATATTATTACTTTTGGAATTGGCGGTTCCTATGAGGGGCCAAAATTGCTTCAAGAATTTACAAATAAGGAATCATTTAAATTTAATTATTATTTTATATCCGGGCCTGACAAGGATGAGTTTAATTCAATATTAAAACCAATAAGTGATCAAAAGAATTTTTACATTTTTTCATCTAAATCATTGTCAACAGATGAGACTCTTGCATGTTTAAGATGGTTGGGTAAAAAAAGAAATTCAACTAATTCAATTGTAATTACGGCAAACACAGAAAAAGCAAAAAATTTGGGTTTTAATAAAGATTGCATTGTTCCATTTCCAGAAACAGTTGGAGGCAGATATTCAATTTGGTCGCCTATCTCCCTGAGTGCGGCGTTAGAAAATAATTTCTCTAAATTTTTAAAGGGTGGCCTATGTGCAGATAAAATGCTCCTAGGTGGTACAAAAATAGATCTGCAATATCAAAAATTTATTAAAATATTAGTATTTTCTGATTTGTGGTTTAGCAATTTTCTAAATAAAAAAAATAGAGTGGTTCTCTCTTATAATTGGAAATTAAGATCTTTGCAAAGCTATATTCAACAACTTGAGATGGAGTCACTTGGAAAGAAGGCAAATCCTAAATCTATATTTAAAGAAACAGGCCAGTCAATATTCGGAGGTTTTGGATCCACTGCACAACACTCATATTTTCAATTATTGCATCAGGGCACTGCGGAATTCTGTACCGATATTATTTACTCAACTTCAATCAATAGCCCATTATCAAGTGCTCAAGCAAAAGGGCAGGCTTCTTTGCTATCCTCAGATTTTAAAGGACCTTCTAATTCACTTGAAAAAACAAATAGTAATTCCCCAGTTAACCTTTTTCATATAAATAAACTGTCACTTGAAGCGCTTGGCTTTTTATTAGCAACTTGGGAGCATCGAGTTTTTATAACCTCGTGCATGCTTCAAATTAATCCATTTGATCAATATGGAGTGGCTGCAGGAAAACTTATCGCAAAGAAATTTCTTAGTTAATGACGTTGAATTTAAAGCAAGTTCCCAATACTCCTGGGATATATAAATTTTTTTCTAAAAATAAAATTATATATATTGGTAAAGCTAAGAATTTAAGAAAAAGAGTATCTTCATATTTTGGTAAATCTTTTAAGGATAGAAAAACACAACAAATTAAAATCCTGACAGATAAAATAGAAACTTTTTCAACAATCACTGAGGCTGAAGCTTTGCTGTTAGAACAATCACTAATCAAAGAAAATCTACCTCGATTCAACATCCTTTTGCGGGATGATAAGACATATCCATATGTACATTTTTCTATGGATCATAAATACCCAAGCATTAGCATGAGGAGATCTAAACATGCTGTGTCAAAAAACTTTTTTGGCCCCTTTATCAGTGCTCAAGCTGTAAAGGCAACCATAAAAGATTTGCAGAAGATTTTTCAGATTAGAAATTGTAGCGATACAACATTTAATAATAGATCAAGACCATGTATTGAGCATCAAATGCAACGATGTTCTGCTCCATGCGTTAATTTAATTTCTGAGATTAGCTATCAAGGAGATATCGTATCTTCTCAACATTACTTATCTTCATCTGGAAAAAAAACTAAATCATTAATGACTGCTAAGATGCATAAACTTGCCGAAAAGCAGCAATATGAAAGAGCTCAAGAGATCAAAAAAAGAATTGAAAGCCTAGATCTGCTTCAGCAAGAGCAATCATTTAATAGCTCTTTGATCAGTGTTGATTTTTTTGCATGTGTTTCCAAGCTTAATAGAACGGGAGTATGCATATTATCAGTAAGAGACGGAAAAATAAGAGGAACCAAAACTCATTATTTAAAAGGGAATCAACTGCATGATATTGATCGCCTGTTTCAAAGTTTGATATTTTCTTATTACCAAAATAGCTTCTCTTTGCCTGAGAAAATTATCGTAAACATCAAGCCCTGCAATTTGCCTCTGATCAAAAAAGCAGTAAAACTAAAATTTGGAAAACAAATCTCGATTTCTACAAGCATTACTTCAAACATAAGAAAAGTGGCTAAATTAGGCAAATTGAATGCCAATCAAGTTATTGAAAACAGGGTTAATCAAGCAGATAAATACTCATTTGCAATCAAGGACCTCATTTTAAACTTAGGTTTAAGAAGAAAGAATCTGATAATAGAGGGGTTTGATATAAGCCATCATGGCGGCCAAGATGCTGTGGCTTCAGCTGTGAGGTTTTCATCTTTTGGACCAGAAAAAAAACATTATAGGCTTTTCAATATACCCAAGAAATTTTCTGGAAATGATATAGGTTCAATGAGGCATGTTCTTGAGAGAAGGATTAATAAAAAGAGTATTAATCCATTACCAGATATCATTTTGATTGATGGAGGTAGGCTTCAGTTGGAGGTTGCTTTGAGCGCCTTTTCTGTTTTAGCTAAAAAGTCCCCAATGATACTAAGTATTGTGAAGGGATCCAACAGAGTCAGATCTACAGAAACTATACTCTCTAAGGACGGGATTATTGAGATGTCTAAGGATAGTCCAGGATTTTTATTGCTTCAGCAAATTCGTGATGAGTCTCATAGATTTGCCATCACAAGTAATAGGAAGAAAAAAAATAAATCTATAAGTAAATCCTCTCTTGACAATATAAAAGGTCTTGGACCAAAGAAGAAAAAAAATTTAATGAATTTCTTTAAATCTATTCAATCAATTAAGTCTGCTTCTGAAGATGATTTATGTAAGGTTGAAGGAATAAGTATTAAACTAGCTAAAGAGATAAATTTTTTTTATAAATCATGAATTACTTTATTCAATTTCTTACCTATTTCAGAATTATCCTTGCTCCTATAATTTTTTTAACAATAACTGTATTAAATTTTTATGGATTAGCATTAATATTATTTTTATTGGCTAGTGCTTCTGATTACTGGGATGGTCTATTGGCTAGAAGATATGATTTAGAATCTGAGATTGGAGCAATACTCGATCCGGTGGCAGATAAAATCCTAATTACTTTCGTGATAATCAGCCTATGTATAGAGCTTTCAAGCCCTTTTATAGGATTTTTTGGAGGATTAATTTTAGTGAGAGAATTTTGGGTGGGCGCGCTAAGAGACTTAAATGCAAGGAATAAGAATAGCGATGCTACAAAAGTTTCGTCAATGGCAAAAATCAAAACCACCATTCAATTTATAACGTTCTGCTCTTTCTTAGCAGGCCTGTATTTAAATAATATGTTGTTAATTTTTTTATCAAATTTCCTTTTATTTTTAGCTTTTTTAATTACTTGTCAAACAGGAATAATGTACACGCAGGCATCATTTAAAAAATAATTTGAAAATAAATATTCATGTAATTAACAGTATTTAAAAACTTAGTTTTTTCACTAAATATCAATATCTGCAAAAAAGAAAATGTAAGATGGAAAATATTAAATTTGAAGGGTTTTTATCAATAAATGTATATAATTATGAGCAATTATCTTACTGATAATAAACTTCTATTATTTAGAGTTTTAAAAGGAGTCTAATTTGAACAATAACAAATATTTACTAATTATCGATCAAATTGAGGCTGTGCGGACTAAGAATAATAAAAATTGGATGGATCTCTTAAGACTTGCTTTTAAATATGCGCCTGAAGAAGCATCTGAAATATTTAATGAAATCTTTAAAGAGGATAAAGAAGTCAATCGTCTTGCCAAGGAGCTTCTTAAAAGAAATGATTAAAATCCGTCATGCATGCAAAGCAGACGAGGTAGATATTCTGAGTTGGAAAAATGATCAGCTTTCTGTTGAAAGCTCAACTTCAAAGCAAATAGTTTCAAAAGAACATCATCGAGATTGGTTTAATATGCAGATCAACACTAAGCCGTGTCCCATATTATTGGGCCTGATTGGCGATAAGAAAATTGGAATGGTTCGCTTTGATAGACAAGATAACTATTATGATGTTTCAATCAATCTCAATCCTGCAAGTCGGGGCCAAGGATTGGGTGCTGATATGCTGTTAAAGGCAGAAATGTTTTTTTTTAATAAAAATGCCAATATTAGAGCTTTTGTTAAATCAGACAATATTGCTAGCATTAAACTTTTTATTAAATGTGGATATAATCTTGACTTAAAGAGTAAAAAATCTTCATTAAACACTTTCACTAAATCAATTTCAAAATGAGCTTCTCAAACAATTTTAATATCGGTAATTTTAATATTTCACAGAGCTCAAGACCTCTAGTGGTTGCTGAGATATCTGCAAATCATAATGGCTCGATAGAAAATGCAAGGTCATTAATACTTGCAGCAAAAGAATCAGGAGCAGATGGAATCAAGCTTCAAACTTATACTCCCGACACAATGACTATTCAATCAGATCGTAAAGATTTCTCTATAAATGGTGGGCTTTGGGATGGCTATACGTTGTATGAATTGTATAAAGAAGCTCATACTCCTTATGAATGGCACGAAGAGCTTTTTGATTATGCCAAAGAGGTCGAATTATTGTGTTTTAGCACTCCATTTGATGAGACGGCAGTAGACTTGCTTGAAAAGTTGAATACTCCTGCCTATAAAATAGCCTCATTTGAGGTAACTGATATACCTTTAATAGAATACGTTGCTAAACAAAATAAACCTATGATTATTTCTACAGGTATGGCAAATGAAATTGAGATAAAGGATTGTCTTGAGGCGGTTTCAAGCATTGGTGTTTCAAATGTAATACTTCTTCATTGTGTTAGTGGATATCCTTCACCTTATGACCAATACAACATTAATACTATTAACCTTCTTGCACAAACATTTAATGTTCATGTTGGATTATCAGACCATACCCTGGGAACCGAGGTTTCTGTTGCAGCTGTTGGGCTTGGAATTAAAATGATTGAAAAACATTTCACTTTATCAAGAGATCATCATGGACCTGACAGTGAATTCTCTCTTGAGCCTCATGAGTTTAAAAAACTCACTAGTGAAGTTTATAATGCGTGGGAGTCATTGGGAGAGCCATCATTTAATAAAAAAGTTGTTGAAGAGCAAAATCTTAGTTTTAGACGCTCAATTTATGTAGTAGAAGATATTGCAAAAGGACATGTACTTACAAATCAAAATATTAAAAGGATTCGACCAGGTTTTGGCCTTCACCCCAAACATTTTCACTCTGCGCTTGGTAAAATATCGAACAAGGATTTAAAAAAGGGGGATAGGTTAACCATTAATGATTTTGACTAAGATCAGTCAATCATTCCATGTGCCGAGATTACAATGAAAAATAAGTTAGAAAACTCAACAATATTAATTACTGGAGGAACCGGGTCTTTTGGAAATACATTTGTTCCCATGACTCTTCTTGAAAGCAATCCAAACAAGATAATCATTTTCTCTAGAGACGAAATGAAACAGTGGGAAATGGCAAAATTATTTGAAGGAGATGACAGGGTTAGATTTTTCATTGGAGATGTTAGAGATAGAAACAGACTTTATAGAGCACTGGTCGGTGTAGATTATGTTGTGCATGCTGCAGCAACTAAAATTGTTCCAACTGCAGAATATAATCCTTTTGAGTGCATCAAAACAAACATTAATGGCGCAATGAATCTCATAGATGCTTGCATAGATTGCAATGTAAAAGAAGTAGTCGCATTGTCTACAGATAAAGCTAGCAGCCCAATTAATCTTTATGGTGCAACGAAATTAGCATCTGATAAATTATTTGTAGCTGCAAATGCTTATTCTAGAGAGCATGCAACTAAGTTTTCAGTTGTGCGTTATGGAAATGTAATGGGATCTCGGGGATCTGTAATTCCATTTTTCCATGAGAAGAAATCCTCTGGCTCTGTCCCTATTACTGACAAAAGAATGACAAGATTTATGATATCTCTCGAGCAAGGTGTGCAGTTAGTGTGGCATGCATTTGAGGATATGGAGGGCGGAGAAATATATGTAAAAAAAATACCATCTATGAAAGTTACAGATTTGGCCAGTGTTGTTGCTCCTGATACCAAGCAAATAGAAGTTGGAATTCGCCCTGGTGAAAAACTTCATGAGCAAATGATAGGCGAAGGAGACTCTGCTTCAACATATGAATATGAGGAATATTATAAAATACTGCCCATAATAAATGGTTGGGATGAGGATTTGCATCGTATAAAAGAGGGCAAAAAAGTTCCAGAGGATTTTATATACGATAGCTCCACAAATGATCATTGGATGTCTGATGAAGATCTATTATCTTGGATTGCCAATAATTCAGAGAAGTTAGGGAAAATCTGAAATGATTCCATATGGTCGCCAGTCTATATCACAAGATGATGTTAACGCAGTTGTAGATGTTCTTAATTCAGATTTCCTAACTCAAGGACCGACCGTTCCACTATTTGAAGATGCTGTCAAAGATTTTGTGGGGAGCAGGTTTGCAATTGCTGCAAATAGCGCAACATCAGCTTTACATCTTGCTTGCTTAGCACTCGGTGTAGGAAAGGGTGATATTGTTTGGACGTCTGCAATTACATTTGTAGCTTCAGCAAATTGTGCAATTTATTGCGGCGCTTCTGTAGATTTTATAGATATTGATGCGCAAAGTTATAACATGTCAGTAAGCGACTTGGAACAAAAGCTAATCCTGGCAAAAAAATCTGGAAAACTTCCAAAAGTTTTAATTCCAGTTCATTTATGCGGGCAATCTTGTGATATGCAGAATATTTTTGAGCTTAGTAAAAAATATGGGTTCAAAATTATTGAAGATGCATCTCATTCAATAGGGGGCAAACACCATGATAGTTTTATTGGGTCTTGTAGATTCAGTGATATTACTGTTTTTAGCTTTCATCCTGTTAAGATTATTACCTCAGCCGAGGGAGGTATGTGCACCACAAATAATTCTGACTTAGCTAGAACAATAGAACTTCTCAGGACTCATGGTATTACCAGAGACGAAAATGAGCTTGCGAATCATTCTGAGGGGACATGGTATTATGAGCAGCAATTACTTGGTTTTAATTACAGAATGACAGATCTTCAAGCTGCCCTTGGGTTGAGTCAGTTGGATCGCTTAAATACATTTATTTCAAGCAGGAATAAAATTGCGGAAATGTACATAGATGATTTCTCTGGTTCAAAAATAACTTTTCAAAAATTACTTGATAACAATTTATCTGCATATCATTTGTTTGTTATTCAAATAGAAGAAAAGGATACCGGTCTCTCAAAGAAAAAAATTTTTGAAGCCTTAAAGAAAATGGGGATTAATGTAAATCTTCATTACATACCTGTTTATCGGCATCCATATTATCAATCATTAAAAAGCTACGAAAAGAAAGATTTTCCTAATTCTGAAAAATATTACTCCACTGCAATCAGTATCCCAATTTTTCCAGATTTAAATGAGGATGATCGACAGTATGTTTCAAAATCTATCTTAGGCATGATTCTGTAGATGATAATAGCAGTTATTCCCGCAAGGGGTGGAAGCAAAAGGATACCCAATAAGAATATAAGGGAGTTTCATGATAAACCAATCATAGGCTGGTCAATAGAGGCTGCCATTGAAGCCGGTTGTTTTGATCGCGTAATCGTTTCAACTGACAGCGAGCAAATAAGTGAAATTGCTAAAAAATTTGGTGCCGAGGTACCTTTTATAAGAAATCAAGATTTAGCAGACGACTATACTCCAACTTCATCAGTAATTTCAGACTCCATTCAAAGACTTGATTGCGATGTGAATTACGCTTGTTGCATCTATCCCACATCTCCATTCATCAAAATTGAAAATTTAACAAAAGGTTTAGAATTAATCCAATCAGGAAAATTCGAATATGTCTTTACCGCTTCTTCATATAGCTTTCCCATTGAAAGGTCTTTCTCATATAGTGAAATGGATGGCTTGAAAATGATTTTTCCAAAGAAGGAAAAGGTGAGGTCACAGGACCTTCAAGATATCTTTCATGATGCAGGTCAATTTTACTGGGGTAAGGCTAATAATTGGAAAAATCTTACACCTATTTTTTCTAAAAATTCTCTCCCTTTGATTTTGCCAAGGGGTGAAGTGGTGGATATTGATACTGAGGAAGACTGGGAAGAGGCTGAGATTAAATTCAAGCTTCTTAAAGAAAGCCATTCCTAGCCAATTAATGCCTATTTTTAATTATAAATAACTTCATTTAATTTATAATAACTAAAATTTTAAAATTATACCTATTGCTATATGAGTAAATATAAAACAGAACAAGAAAATTTCTGGGCCGGAGAATTTGGAACAGATTATATTGATCGAAATCAAAGCGCCCAATTGATGGCTTCAAATTTAGATTATTTTTCAAAAAGTCTTAAGTTAGCAAATAATATAAACTCTATTATTGAATTTGGTGCCAACATAGGCATGAATATTAGGGCATTGAAACTATTAAGACCAAATGTTGATTTTAGCGCCATTGAGATAAATGAAGATGCAGTAAAAATATTGCAGGATCTTATTGGACCAGAAAATACATACTGTGAATCTATCCTTGATTTTACCCCTAAAGAAAAATCTGATTTAGTTCTTATTAAAGGTGTCTTAATTCATATTAACCCAGATTCATTGGATTCTCTCTATCAAACCATTTATGATTCTTCAAAAAAATACATCATTATAGGTGAATATTACAACCCAGCTCCTGTTACTATCCCATATCGAGGTCATGAGGACAGGCTATTTAAGAGAGATTTTGCAGGAGATATTCTTAATAAATTTAGTGATGTAAAGCTTATAGACTATGGTTTTGCTTACAAAAATGATCCTTCGTATCCTCAAGATGATATTACTTGGTTTTTATTAGAAAAAGCATCTGATATATAGAAATTATAAAATGTTAAAATATTGTGTTAAATGTGTAATGCCAAATACAAAACCAGATCTGTCTTTCGACGATTCTGGGGTATGTAGCGCTTGTAATTCTTACAATGATCGATCGGATGTAGATTGGGATCTTCGAAAAAAAGAATTAAAAGACCTTCTAGAGCAGTATAAAAATAAAGATGGAAATTCATGGGACTGCATAGTTCCAGTTTCTGGAGGAAAAGATAGCACATATCAAGTTATTAGGATCCTGCAGCTTGGATTAAATCCTCTGTGCGTAACTGCAACAACTTGCAGTCTTAGCAAAATTGGAAGAAAAAATATTGATAATATTAAAAGTTTGGGAGTGGATTATATAGAATTTACTCCAAACCCTGTTATTAGAGCTAAATTAAACAGAATAGGACTTAATGAGGTTGGAGATATTTCATGGCCTGAACATGTAGGAATTTTTACGATACCTGTTCGCGCAGCTGTTGAATATAATGTACCGTTAATTATTTGGGGTGAAAACTCTCAGAATGAATATGGGGGTCCCGCTGCTGCCCAGTCAAATAATATTTTAAATAGGCGTTGGTTAGAGGAGTTTGGTGGGCTATTGGGAATGAGAGTTTCTGACTTAATTGGTCAAGATGGCATAGAGCAAAAGCACATTATTCCATATCTATATCCTAGTGATGAGAGACTTGAGGAAGTTGGTGTAACGGGATTATTCTTAGGCCATTACCTTCCATGGGATGGTATGTCTAATGCTTTAATTTCTCAGGCTAACGGTTTTCATTCATATGACAAAATTGTTGAGGGTTCGATGGTAAATTATGAAAACTTAGATAATTATCAGACTGGAATACATGATTATTTTAAATTTTTAAAGTTTGGTTTTGGAAGAGCCACTGATATTGCTTGTACACATATTAGAAGAGGGAGATTAAGTAGAGAAGATGGAATGGATGTTGTGAAGAGGCTTGATGGAAAATTTCCTTGGGAATACCTTGGAAAATCATTAGAAGATACTTTGAAGCCACTGAATATGAATGTTAATGAATTTATTAGGATATGTGATCAGTTTACAAATAAAAAAATATTTCAAAAAGACTCCCAAGGAGACCTTTTACGAAGAGAAGACGGAAGTCTGATCAAAATTAATTATGATAACTAATGAACATTGGAATAATTGATTATGGTGTTGGAAATCTTGGATCAGTCAAACGTGCAATTGAGCTTGCTGGAGCTGATGCATCATTTATAAGTGATCCATCTGAGGTTGATAATTGCAAATCTTTGATTTTACCAGGCGTGGGCAACTATACTGAATGCTATAATAAGTTATCAAACAATAACTGGGTAGCCTTTTTTAAAAATGGTTATGATTCTGCTCGATGGCCATTATTGGGGATTTGTGTTGGGATGCAGTTATTAATGGAAAAGGGTTGCGAGGGAGCCTCTAAAAATAAGCCAACACCAGGACTGGGGTTAATAAAAGGCGAGGTTACTAATCTGAGTGATCAGGGATGTGGTGAACGTTTACCCCATGTTGGCTGGAATTCTATAAACATCATTGATAAAAAAGAAACACAGTCTCTATACAGCGGAATCTCTAACAAAACAGATTTTTATTTTGTTCACTCGTATGCAGTCATTGTAGACGATGTTTCAATGATTTCTGCAACCGTTAACTACGATATAGATATAGTTGCTAGTGTTACTAATCAGAATGTTTTTGGCACACAATTTCATCCAGAGAAGAGTTCAAAGGCTGGATTAGCAATATTTAAAAATTTTATCAATATCTCTTAATGCTTAAAGTTCGAGTCATACCAACATTACTTTGGAAGGATTTTGGACTAGTTAAGGGTGTTGGGTTTGATAGTTGGAGACGGGTTGGCTCAGTATTGCCGGCCGTAAAAGTTTATAACAGAAGAGATGTAGATGAGTTAATTTTAGTTGATATTTGTGCTAACTCCAATGCAGAAGAGTTTGATTATGATGCGCTAAATGATCTATCAGATGATTGCTTTTTACCTTTGACTGTTGGTGGAGGTATCTCACATGTAGATCATGTTCAAAAATTCCTTAAAGCTGGTGCAGATAAAATAAGTCTTAATACCTCATCTTATAGGCAACCTAAATTGATAGGTGATATCGCAGATATATATGGTTCTCAATGCGTTGTTGCTAGTATTGATGTCAAAAAAGTTAATGATAAAAAATGGAATTGCTTTAGTCATTCAGGAACCCATGATGAGCAAAAGGATGCAGTTGAGTGGGCGCAAGAGCTTGAATCTCACGGAGCAGGTGAATTACTAATTACCTCAATAGACAGAGATGGTACTATGTCAGGTTATGATCTTGATCTACTAAGAACAATCGTTGATGCAGTTAATATTCCAGTCATAGGTTCGGGAGGAGCTGGAAATTATAAGGATTTAGTTGATGCAGCTTCATGTGGGGTTTCTGCAGTAGCATCGGCCAGCATGTATCATTTTACAGAGCAAACACCTGCGGGAGCTAAGTCTGAAATGGCTAAGGCTGGAATTGCAATAAGAGAAAATTTTGTTGAATCTAATAATTAATTTTTAGTTCTTCATATAATCAATAGTATAAGTATAATACCAACTTGCAATACTCCTAGACTTGACCATGGCTGGATGGCAGAGTGGTTATGCAGCGGCCTGCAAAGCCGTTTACGCCGGTTCGATTCCGGCTTCAGCCTCCAATTTATTTAGATCTACATTATTTATAGTATATAATCAGCCGCAAAAATAATTCTTTGTAAAGTGTCCGAAAATACCATAAAAAACAAGATAACTAGATCAGTCCATGACAGGGCAAGTTTATTAAATGAATCTGCAGAGTACATTGCTGAAATGGCTGAAAAAATATCTTTAGTATTTTCTAAATCACTCTCCAATGGCGGAAGATTATTTTTTTGTGGAAATGGAGGAAGTGCAGCGGAGTCACAACACATGGCAGCAGAGTATTGCGCTACTCTAGATCATAATAAGCCCAGAAAAGGCATGCGAGCGATGGCTTTGACCACAGATACTTCTTTTATTACAGCTTGGAGTAATGATTTTGGCTATGAAGGAATATTTTTAAGGCAAATAGAGACCCTTGCTTCTGGTGGGGATGTAATGATTGCTTATTCCACAAGTGGAAATAGTAAAAACATCTGTTTAGCAGCTGAATATGCAAGCAAAAATAACATAAGCGTTATTGGATTTACCGGCAATCATGAATCTACAAGCCTTGAAAAATTTTCAGATATTCTTTTTAAAGCTCCATCTAATTCAACCCCCATTATTCAAGAAATTCATACAATTGCAGGACATGAAATATGTCATTTAGTTGAAAAAAAATTATTTAATTTTTCATGAATATTGATGCAATTTTCTACGATTTTGATGGCGTAATGACAAATAATAAGGTCTTATTATCAGAAACTGGAGTAGAGTCTGTTTATGTTAATCGAAGTGACGGCCTTGCAATTGGGTACATTAAAAAACTGGGAATAAAACAGTTTATTATTTCCACGGAAAAAAATCCTGTTGTTTCAAGACGCGCAGAAAAACTGAAAATTGATGTATTTCAGGGAGTTAACGATAAACTATCTATAATTAAAAAGTTAATTCATGACCATAAGTTTTCTGCGGAGAATATAATATTTATTGGAAATGATCTCAATGATCTTGAAGCAATCAACGCAATACAAAATTCGTTCTGTCCAAATGATTCTCATCCTGAAGTTTTATTATCTAGATGTACAATTCTAGATATTTCTGGAGGAGATGGTGTTATCATGGCACTCTATAATCACATCACTAATGGGGATAATTTATTATGAGCAGTATATTCATTGTAGGAGAGATTGGAATTAATCATAATGGCGATTTGGATGTAGCAAAAAAGCTTATTGATGTATCAGTTGAGGCGGGCGCAGATGCAGTTAAATTTCAAAAGAGAACAATTGATAATGTTTACTCAGCTGAAACATTAGATGCCTCTCGCGAAAGTCCATGGGGAACTACTCAAAGAGAGCAGAAAGAAGGCCTAGAGTTTGGCAAAGAGGAATATGAAGAAATTGATTCGTATTGTAATGCAAAGGGAATAGAATGGTTTGCCTCTGCTTGGGATCTTGATAGTCAAAAATTTCTACAGCAATTTGATTGCAAATTTAATAAAGTTGCCTCAGCAATGATTGTGTATACAGAGTTATTGGAATTAATTGCATCAGAAAACAAACATACATTTATTTCAACTGGCATGGCTACAATGGATCAAATCTCTGATGCTGTAGAAATATTTAGAAAGCAGAATTGCTCATTTGAATTAATGCATACTGTTTCCACATATCCTATGGATGATTCAGTGGCTAATCTAAATGTAATTAAAACCTTACAAGAAAAATTTGAATGTAATGTTGGTTACAGCGGGCATGAAACTGGTGTTGCAATATCAGTTGCGGCATGCGCTTTAGGTATAAGTTCTTTAGAAAGGCATATTACACTTGATAGATCTATGTATGGCTCTGATCAATCTGCTTCACTTGAGCCTTCCGGCTGGAGGAATTTAGTTGGATCAGCAAAAAAAATTCCAGCCGCAATGGGAGATGGGGTAAAAAGAATTCTTGATGCTGAGATACCAATTGCGGAAAAACTGCGGGAGCATTTATAGATTTTAAGACTGGCTGTCTTTCTGATTCGGGGTGATTTGATATGTCAATTATCTACCTTCCAATTGAAACTTCAAAAAGAGAACTTGTTTCTAAAACTTTTTTAGCAACAAAATTGGCCTCACTCGGACATCAAGTAATTGTTTTTGAGTCTAGCTTATTTGACCAAGCTGGGTGGTTTTATCCTGGTATATATATCGGTAAGAACTGCTTTAGAACAGAGGTTCCTTATTCACTGAAATACTATAATCAAATGAAAGACTCTAATGTAGATGTTTGGTATTTGGATGAAGAAGGTGGCATTTATAATACTTTTGATCAGTCTTACTGGAGTGATATGCTCAAAAATAGAATTAATTCATCTGATCTAGACTGCCAAGATAAAATTTTCTCATGGGGCTTATGGCAAGCTGATGATTATAAACACAAAGATCTACGAGCCCCTATTCATATTACGGGCTCTCCAAATTTTGATATTTTGCAAAAAAAATACAACGACTCGCTTAGTGCCTATGACCTTTCTCAGACCGATGATGAAAAAAACTATATTCTTATAAATACAAGATTTAGTTCATCAAATGGCCTTAGGCCAATGAAATGGGCAGTTTCTAGCAATACTGCTATGGCTCAAAGTATTCAGAAGACTACACTGGTCGATGTAGTTATAGAAGAAGGTATCATGCAATATAATCTGGCGGGCCTAACGAAAAAACTTGCTGAGGAGATGCCCTTAGAAAAATTTATAATTCGACCTCATCCAGCAGAAGACCCTTCATTTTACCAAACTTTATTTGGAGACCTTCCAAATGTAAAAATTATTTCACATGGAGATGTAAGATCTTGGATACGAAATAGTAAATTGCTAATACACAATGGATGTACGACTGCAATTCAGGCAGATATCGCAGAAAAAAAAGTGATCACATATATACCTGAAGGATCGATTGATTATGAGCGACCAGGCTTACCAAATTCAGTGGGTACAATTTGCTCTAATTTTTCTGAGGTCTTATCTCTCATTAATAATTCACATTATGAACCTCGCAAAAAAAAATGGTCTAATACAATAAGTCAATTAGACTCAATTAATTCAATAGCTGAAATTGTAAAAGATAATTTAAATCCTGCTGATCGAATTAATGATCTTTATCGATCTTTGAATAGAAAATTAATTCCCTATAAATTACAGCGTAATATTAGAGATAATTTAAGATTCCTACTAAGAAAAAAATATAATGAGTATAAAATTAATCAACAAAAATTAGATCCTAGCTATTTTTTGAAATCCTCAGAAATCTTTAAATCAGCTAGACACTTTTACGACGCAAGAGTGGCAATTAAAAGTTCACCCTCTAAATTAAATTATTTTATAGTTGAACCAGACTAAAAATCCTATGAAGAAAATATCAATTTTTGATCACACTACAAATATATGAAAATTGCAGTTGTTGGAATGGGGTATGTTGGATGTGCGAATGCTTTGCTCCTCAGCCAAAATCATGAAGTTATCGCGATAGACGTTGATCACGAAAAAGTTCTTTTATTTAATTCTGGCAAACTCCCTATTAAGGATAAAATTGCTCAGGATTTCTATGCAAAGCGTGATTTAGATATTTCAGCATCAAGTGATCTAGAAAATTCTTTATCAGGTTGTGAAATGGTGGTTTTAGCTTTACCAACTAACTTTGATGAATCAACCAACTTATATGATACAACTTCAATTGAAGATGTTGTTTCCAAGATTATAGCTTTTAATAATTCAGCTATAATTATCATCAAATCGACTATCAACATTGGGTTTACTAAATATATTAGAGATAAATTTTCTAGTGAAAATATTATTTTTAGCCCTGAGTTTCTTAGGGAGGGGCATGCTCTTTATGATAATTTGAATCCCTCTAGAGTGATTGTGGGTGATACTAATGATAAAGCTAAAAAATTTGCTAATTTGTTAATTGAGGGAGCATCAAACAAAGACGCAGAAGTGCTCCTTATGCAGCCTGAAGCAGCAGAGTGCGTTAAACTTTTTTCAAATACTTATCTAGCAATGAGGGTGGCATTTTTTAATGAGTTAGATTCATACTGTCATGAAAATAATATCTCAACAAAGTCTGTGATCAATGGGGTTTCTTTGGATCCTAGAATAGGGCACTACTATAATAATCCATCATTTGGATACGGTGGATATTGTTTGCCTAAGGATTCTAAACAATTACTAAGTGCATTTAAAGAAGTTCCCCAGAAATTAATTGATGCAATAGTTGATTCTAATCTATCTAGGAAAGATTTTCTTACATCAAAAATTTTAGAACTAAATCCTAAGGTGGTTGGTATTTATAGCCTTTCAATGAAAAAAGATTCTGATAATGCTAGAGAATCAGCCGTTCTAGACATTTTGCAAAGTCTCATTCATTTTGGAGTTGAATTAGTCGTCTTTGAGCCCAATCAGCCTAAAATAAATAATTTAAATTATATTGATTGCTTTGAAGATTTTGCTGAAAAATCTGACTTAATTCTTGCAAATAGAATTTCTGATGAATTATTGCCATACGAAGATAAAGTCTTTTCAAGAGATATTTTCAATCAAGATTAAAAAAATGCATCAAGCTGATTCATTGCCTCAAATCACTTTCTTTTTTCGTCATATTAATGATTTAAATTTTTCAATGCCGTTAATTATGAGTGCCTCTAATCCTAGAATTTTTCTTTACGAAGATATAAATACTGAAGACAGAAGAATAGAGCTCTTAAGGCAAGAAAAAGTGATTATAGAAAAAATTCATAATCCCTTCATAAATCATATTTTTAATATTTCTGATATTTTTTCTGCTATTTTAAGAAAGATTGGAGCTATAACATTAGCAAATTTCTCAGCTCGATGTTTAAACCACTTTGGCTCAACTTTACTAGTAAAAAATTTTTTAAAAATACTTAAAAAAGACAACTTTTATATTTCTGACATTTTTGCTTTTGATCATGTGGATTCCAAAAAATCAAAAATGTTGATTCAAACGATCAGGGATGAAGCACCATATGGGCATGTGCCAAAAATTATTTCACTTCCACATGGAGCTGATCTTCATACTGGACAAATGTATTTTGCGCATGATCATGAACCGCCTTTAAAGACGGACTTCTCACATTTTGATTTTGTTGTATGTAATGATCCGCAACATTTTGACAGAATGATAGGTGAAAAGACGCTACTCGAATCCTTGTTTTATACTAAATATTGGTTTGAATATATGAATAGATCATTATTAGTGGATTCAAGGGCATCAAATAATGATAAAAAGAATATTGAGGTTTTATTTCTGCTATCAAAATTTTCTGGAAATCTTAATGTTCACCTCTCTGAAATTATAAGATGTATAAGAATTATTGGTAATTTTAAAAATATAACTTTGAAAATTAAACCTCATCCAAGAGGTGGTTTGCAAGAAATTCAAAAGGTAGCATCTAAATTTGATAGTGTTTTGATTGTAGGGGGGGATGTGCAGGAAAGCATTATTTTATCAGATTGTGTAATTAATATTGATTCTAGCGCTGTTTTAGATGCTTTCTTGGCAAATAAGCCAATTATTTATCCAAGTTTTGTTTCTTCTAATGACTTTATAAAGAGTGTTAAAGATCAGCTGAATATTGCAAATTCGCCTGATGAGTTTTATAGATTTATTTTGAGTTTATCTCGCGGAGATAGTCTCAGATTACCAAAATATAAATTTATTGATTGGGAAGATGGAATAGAAAATTGGAGTAATTTTTTTTCCTCTTTATAGTTTTAATGAGGTATATTACCGAAACAATTTAGCCCAGGTGGTGGAATTGGTAGACACAAGGGACTTAAAATCCCTCGAAGGCAACTTCGTGCCGGTTCAAGTCCGGCTCTGGGCACCA
>MDTB01089796.1_pt1 | contig 18538 bp, 18 predicted proteins | sample 811161 | NCBI WGS metagenome assembly MDTB01 (sample SAMN05326650, study PRJNA326480) | marine metagenome | isolation source: seawater | place: Mediterranean Sea | collected 2009
CCTCCAAATATATTTATTGCAGCCAAAGCTATCGCAATAAACCCAAAAATACTTGATGTGTTAAATATACTTTCAGAATTTCCTGACAAACCTGCAATAATCGCTCCAACAATAATTACCGATGAAATAGCATTAGTAACTGACATTAATGGAGTGTGTAATGACGGTGTTACACTCCAGACAACATAATATCCTACAAATATTGAGAGAATAAAAATACTAAGTCTAAATATTAAAGGGTCAATTTCCATATTATAATCCAATCAACGTCTTTTTGATTATCTCGTCATCTAAATCTATATCTATTTTTTTCTTTTCTTTATCTAATAAATTATCAACAAAATTAAAAATATTTTTCGCATATAAATTAGAAGCAGAGACAGGTAGTTTATTTAAAATATTCCTCTCTCCCATTATTCTTACTCCATTTTTTTCAATTACTTTGTCTGCTTCTGTGTAAGCTGTATTTCCACCTTGAACAGCAGCTAAGTCGTATATTACTGAGCCAGGTTGCATATTATTTAACATGTTTTCTTTTATAATTAATGGTGCTTTTTTTCCAGGGATTAAAGCTGTACAAACTACAATATCAATTTTTTTTAAAGTTTCTGCTAATAAGTTCTCTTGTTTTTTTTTAAATTCTTCAGAAGCTTCTTTTGCGTATCCTCCCTCAGTTTCAAGGTTTTCAGACCCCTCTACTGTTAAAAATTTTCCACCTAAGCTCTCCACCTGCTCTTTGGAAGCCATTCTTACGTCGGTAGCAAAAACTATCGCACCCATTCTTTTAGCAGTTGCAATTGCTTGAAGTCCCGCAACACCTGCTCCCACAACTAAAACTTTTGCCGCTGGAATTGTTCCTGCTGCAGTCATCATCATTGGTACAGCTTTTTCAAAATTTGCAAATGCCTCTATGACAGCTTTATATCCTGCAAGATTTGCTTGAGATGATAATATATCCATAGATTGTGCTCTAGTAATTCTAGGAAGCATCTCCAATGAGAAAACATTCACTTTTTTTTTAGATAGAATTTCTATTTTGTTTTTGTTTTCGTAGGGATTAAAAACTCCAATTAAATTTTGATTTTCTTTAATTAAAGAACTTTTTTCATCAGACAGCATTCCTAATTGAATGATTACATCTGAATTAGTCAAAATTTCTGTTTCGTCATTTGAAATTTTAGCCCCAGCTTCCAAATATTCCTTATCATTTATTCCTAAATGTGATCCGTAGTCTTTACTTAAAAAAATTTCAAAACCAAGAGATAGATATTTCTTAACAATTTCTGGGGTTACAGCTATTCTCTTCTCTAAAGTCTGATTTTCTAAAATAGATCCTACTTTCATTCCAGGAATCTATAACAAGAAAATTGCCATTAAAACTAAAACTACAACAACAGCGACAGTTCCCCACAGAACAAACTTAGTAAAATTATTCCAAGTGTTCTTATGGTCTTCGTTATCCATGAAAAAGTTATTTTTGTCTGGCTTTGAATTTGGGGTTTGTCTTATTAATTATGTAAACACGACCTCTTCTTTTAACCAGCTTAGAGTTAAGATCTCTTTTTTTAAGTGATTTCAATGAGCTTTTAATTTTCATAATTTTAAGTAAATGCTGGCAACGACCTACTCTTCCATGTCTTAAGACAAAGTACCATCGGCGCTGAAAGGCTTGACTTCCGAGTTCGGGATGGGATCGGGTATAACACTTTCGCAATAATTGCCAGCAGGTTTTTATATAATAATATCAATGTTTGTAAATATTAATTTTTAAGTAATAATGTACTAAAAACTTATAAGATTGAGAACTTTTTGATTAATAGTAATAATTTAATTTTAAAAATTGATGAATAATTTGGATTTGAAAAATGGAATATTATCTTAAATCTAGCAAGCAATTTTATGAAAATCACAGCGATTCAAGATTAAAATTTATAAAAAAAAAAAGAATTTTTATTTTTAGAAATTTCAAAATTTATAAATAATTGTATTAATAATTCTAAAGAAGTTTTTGTGTTTTGTGCAGGAAATTCAATAATATCCAGCAACATCAAGTCAGATAAAATTAATATTAAAGAAATAAATAAAAGTTACAAAAATAATCATGATGATAATATCACTTATAAAGATGACTTTGAAAAAAAAGATATTGAAAATTGTGATCACTTGATCATAGCTGATATAGAACATCAAAATAATCCTGCTTTAAATTTGCTAAAACTTTCAAATTCGATTAATGACGATGCAAGAATCATAATTCTATCAAAGAATTTTTTTTGGATGTTTATAATCAAAATGCTAAAGTTTTTTTTTAATTTTTCACCGAAACAAAATAACTTTCTTCCATCTTCTTATCTCTCAAATTTGTATTCTAGTTGTAATTTAGAAATTGTAAGATCTGAAAAAATAATAGCTTTACCAATTAAGATTCCGTTTATCACAAGTTTTTTCAATAAAATTTTTAGATTGCCTATTTTAAATTCGTTTTGCATCTTAAATATAACTATTTTAAAAAAGATTAATACATTCTCAAGTGATCAAAATAAAAAAGTTTCATTTATAATTCCTTGTAAAAATGAGGAAAAAAATATTCCCCTTTTTAAAAATCAGATAACAGTTTTAAATGAAAACTTTGAATTTTTATTTGGAGATGATAATTCATCTGATCAAACCAAAGAGCAGATTGATAAGATAAAAAATGAACTTAAAAATAAGGAAATTAAGTTTTATAATGGACCTGGCATATGTAAAGCTCAAAATGTATATAAAGGAATTGAAATTGCTAAAGGAGAAATAATAGTCATCTATGATGCTGACCTCACGGTAAGTTTTGAAGATATAAATTTTGCAATAAATATTCTTAATAACTCTAACGCAGATTTTATAAACTGTACCAGAATGATTTATCCCCAAAAAGAGGGGGCAATGAAGAAATTTAATTTTTTAGGAAATAGCTTTTTTGCCATTTTATTTAGCATCTTATTTAAGAAAAAAATTACTGACACCTTATGTGGAACAAAAATTTTTTATAAGAAAGATTGGTACAAAATTAAAAAAGATATATCAAATTGGGGTGCTAAAGACCTATGGGGTGATTTTGACTTATTAATTAGTGCTTATAAAAATAATCTTAAAATTCTGGAGGTTCCAGTCACTTATTTTGAGAGAACAGAAGGTAAGACTAAAATGACAAATGTAATTGCTAATGCATCAAGAATGTTTTGGATTGTAGTTTATTCTTTTTATAAGTTGAGATTAAAAGACTAAATTTTTTTTAAAATCATATATGAAAAAAAATAAATAAATATATTTATTGTAATTAAAGTTATCAATAAACCTGTATGATTATAAAATTTTGATCCAATTACAAAAATGACAAAATTATAAGAATTTAAAATTAGAGCAGTAGTAATATTTGATAATAATTTTCTATTAATTTTTTTATTTAGTTTTTTAAATAACAATTGATGTAAATGTTCATTATCAGGTAACATTGGAGATTTATTTGTCAATTTCTTACGTATTATTGAAAAAAGAATTTCCATCGCTGGGTACCACAGAAGTAAAATTACAAAATAAGGTGATATTAAGTTATTTGACACATGGAGTTGGATCAATAAATATGAAAATAAAAGTCCTATTAGGTACGATCCATTATCACCTAAATACAATCTATTAAGTAAATTTAAGATTAATATAGTCAATAAAATATAGATTAAAGTTAAGCTATCAAAAACTAAATCAAATTTTAGAAAATGAAGTAAACAAATTATCAAAAAATAGTAACCTAAAGATAAAGTGTTTAAACCATCAATAAAATTTGATCCATTTATTACTATTAAAATACAGAATGTTACAAAAAAAATATTTATAATTTTATTTGAAATAATTTTATCTAATATATCTATCCGGGTAGTTGTAATCTCTAATTCTCCAGCAACAGCTAAAGTAAAACAGATTATTATTTGAAATAGAAATCTTTTATTTGCTGATATGATTTTTTTTAAATCTGAGAGAATACCTAAAATAAAAGTACAAAAAAAACAGAGATAGATTAATTCATTATTATCAAAAAAAAAGTAAGTATAAAAAATTAATAAAATTATACCTCCTGTCAAAGGCACACTTTTTATAGATGAAAATTTTTGATGTAAATCACCGGTAAAACTTGGAAGTAATTTAGTATTAATTGCTAACTCGTTAATCAAAGTTGATACTAAAAAAATAATAATAAATTTTTCCATTAAAGATTTTTTAAAAGATAATTTTTAGATAATATTAATAGGCATATTAATGATTTGAATATACTATAATTCATGTAATTTCTGTAAACCCTATATCCATCAAAAACTTTTTGTAAAAAATTTGAGGATAATGACCCCTTAGTTTTATACCAATAAGTTAAACATTTATTTAATGAAAAAATTTTATTACCAAATTTTAAATGCGTTAACCAAAATACAAAGTCCTCTTTAGTTTTTAATGATGGGAATTTCACACTTTTCAAAATCTTTTTACTAATAATAGTTGTAGAAAGTCCAATGTCACATGAATATAATAAATCATCAGTAGTATCAAAATTTCTGGCTTTTCTTATTTGTGATTTAAAAAAATTATTGTTTATAATTTTATAATCAGTATGTGAAATTAAAATTTTTTTTTTAGTCATAAATTTTACTTGAAACTCTAATTTTTTTTTATGCCAAATATCATCCGCATCAATAAAAGCTATATATTCACCTTTGCAAATTTCCATCCCTTTATTTCTTGATCTTCCAGCTCCTATATTTTTTGAATTAACAAGAAGTTTTATTCTTTTTTCTTTACTAGTAATTGATTGAAGATATTTTAAATCTTTTTTGTCTTTATCATCATAAATTATTATTATCTCCAAGTTCTTATGACTTTGATTGATGACAGAGTCTAAAGTAGATTTAATATATTGTCTTTTTTTAAAGTATGGAATAATTACACTAATCAGTTTATTCATATAAAAATAAGCATTATAAGAAAAAATTATAAATTACTATAACTTACTTTAAATGACACAAAAAAAATTAATTATATTTATGCCTTCAATAGAAATGGGTGGGGTAGAAAAAAACTTATTTATTATTTCAAATTATTTAAGCTCTAAATTCAAAGAAACTACACTTGTTACCTCATCAACAAATACTCAAAATTTAGAAAAAAGAATTAAGGTAACAAGATTTAATTTATTTAATAATTTTTTTAAAAGTAGAATTTTAAAGATTTTTATAAGCTGTATTTTGCTAATTAAAGAAATTACTAAAAGTCAATTTAGTGATGTAACTATCCTTAGTTTTCAAGCAAATATATATTCAATCTTGATAGCTAAAATCTTTAAAAAAAAAATAATTGTTAGATTAAATTCTTCACCTACAGGTTGGTTAAAAAATTCATTTAAAAAATATATATTTAAAAAGATATATTCATTATCAAATTTAATTATTGTAAACAGTCAAGAATTTAAAAACGAAATTAAGAAAAGATTTAATTTAAAATCAACCTGTATCTATAACCCATTAGATAAAAAAAAAATCACAAGCAAAGCAAAAAAAAAATTAAAAATAAATCCTTATAAAACCAAAAATTCGTTAAAATTAATTTGTATAGGTAGATTAGTTGACCAAAAAGATCATTTAACGTTACTTAAATCAATTAATGATATCAAAAATAAAATTGAAGTTGAGTTAATTTTGATAGGTCAAGGGAAAAATAAGAATTTTTTAAATCAATATATCAAAATAAATAGACTAGAAAAAATTGTTAAAATTTTAGGTTATAAAAAAAATCCATATCCATTTATTAAGCGCAGCGATGTTCTAGTGTTAACATCAACATACGAGGGACTGCCAAATGTTTTATTAGAAGCAATCGTTTTAAAAAAGTTTGTAATTTCAAGCAATTGTCCGACTGGACCTAAAGAAATACTGGATAATGGAGCAGGAGGGATTTTATTTAAAACTGGAAATTATAGGGATTTATCAAAAAAGATAATTTTATATAAAAAACATAGCAAAATAATTAAAAGAAAAATTAAACATGCTTACTCATCACTAAAAAGATATGACTTAAGCAAAAACTTAAATTTATATTATAAAAACCTAATTAGATTTACTTAAAATTTCTTTGATTTTTATATATTAGCTCATATCCTTTTCTTAAAAGCATCTTGTTTTTTGAAATCAGTTTGAATCTATTTTGGGTAAAGAAAAAATTAAGACTTCTAAAATTATAATTTTTTATTAATGAGTCATCATAATGACATTCAAGAAGAATAATTTTTGTTTTTTTAATGAATTTTTCAAGGCCAATTAAAACATTTAATTCATATCCTTCTGTATCGATTTTCAATAGATCAATCTTTTGAAGTTTATTTTGAATTAAAATTTCAGATAAAGTTCTGACTCTTATTCTTATTTTTTTCTTATAAACTTTACTTTTAAAGTAAAATAATCCAATAACAATTTTTTTTAATTTTGAATAAAAAGATTTGTTATCTATATTGTTTATTGAAGACATTGAAGATATATAACCAATATTCAGGTCCTCGTTTTTTTTTTTATTACCTAGGGCATATTCAAAAATTTTGAGATTGCTTTTTTTTATATTTTTAAGGTTATTCAAGCATTCTGGATTAGGTTCAAAAGCGAAAATTTTTTTTACATTAAAATTATTTGAAATAGTATTAATCATTTCGCCATTATGAGCACCCACATCAACATAAAAATCAATTCTTTTACTTAAATTTTTTTTTAAAACTTTAATATTTTTTTTTTGAATAAAATGATCTAATTGATCTAAAATGATAGTAACAAGATTTTTCATCTTTCAAAAAAAATATAATTTTTAATTACTCTTATTTTTCTCGGAGTATTTGAACAAGGCGTTGGTGTTGCCCAGCAGTATCCATTGGTTACGTACATATAATCAATATTATTAATTTTTAAATTTTCATATTCTTTGTTAATAACAGTATAATAAGGAAAATTATTAAATTGATATTGGTCATTTCTATTAAATTCTGAATCTATCCTTATAATATTCTTTACATTAAAAACTATAATTACTAATACAATAAAAGTTTTTGTAATTTTATGAATATTATTTTTAAAATTTATAGATGAATAAAAAAACAAGAACAACGATGTAATCAATATAGTTATTGGAAGATATCCGCCATATCTAAGAGATGGATGTTTAAAAAACCAAATTGTTAAAGCTATAACACTAGTTATGATTAAAATTTTTTGTATTATGACAAAATTTTTTTTTAAGTTAACTTTTTTATTAAATGAAAAAAATACAATAAAGTTAATTAGAAGAATGATTAATAAATAATCTGAAACCTTACCAACAAAATAATTATTAAACCAATTTTGAACCCAATTTATCCCTTTCACATATTCTGATAAATTTTCAACTCGAAAATTTGGGCTCGCTCCAGCTTTTGCCCAAGATTCAAGCCAAAGATTCGATCTTTTAACTTCATTAATATCTAAGGTCCAAAAATACCTTTCTCCCACACAAGAAATATCCATAGGATAAATGATACAACCTGTATTAATAAAATTATGGGCTACAAAAAGAGCTAAAAATAAAAAATAAAATATTGCCGCCTTGAAATTGAAATATTCTTTTTTTAATGGATTAATTTTTAAATAATATAAAACTAAGAAAGCCAATATAAAATAGATCAGAAAATAAACCTTAAAAGAAATAGCGATTAATAGTAAAAAAATATTATAATAAACTTTATCAATTTTTTTATCATTTATTAAAATATCTAAAAAATTTATAATAATAACTAGTAAAATTATTTGACCAGCTATATCAGTCCCGTACTCAGATAGTCTAGTGAACTTTATATTTATTACAGAAAAAAATATTAAGGATAATAAAAAAATTATATTTTTCTTTTTATAATTTTTAAACAAATTATCTATCAAAATAAAATTTACAAAAATTAAAATTAAGTAATTTGGTAAATTAAATAAGAAATATTTAATTATCGGTAAGAAAGTTAAAGAGTTTAAAAACAATAACGATGAATGGTGTCTATAACCATAGTTAAGCAAACCCATTCCAAAAGAGATTTTATTCTCAGACAAACTCAAAGCAAATGGCAAATGATAATAAGGAAAATCATCATGATTTTTTGAAATCAAAAAAAAAGAAAAAGAAACTATTGTTATGAATAGTAATAAGTTTAAATGTTTCAATTCAATCTTTTCTTTTTTAAGAAAAAATAAAAATAAACCCAATAATAAAACAATTATGTTATGAATTGAATTGTGTGCAAATAAAAAACTCGAAATATATGAAAATATTATAAGAAAAAAAATACCAAGTAATCCTGCTTCACCAATATTTAGAACAGAAACATCTTTAAAAACAATATTTCTTAAAAATTTTCCATATCCTACAGATGATAATATAAACAGAAAGACTAATAAAAAAATTGATATTATTTGAAAAAAATGAATTATCATAAAACTTAATTATACTAATGAATTTTATTATCCAAGATATAAATCACCTAAAAAAAATTGATTTGGCTGACAGAATTACAGTTATAACTTTCTGTTTTATTCCTGTGTTTCTCATTATCGGAACTGCAGTAAGTGAATTGGCTATTATAGCTTTATCCATAAGATTTTTGATAGACTTCATTTTCTTTAGAAAATTTAAAATATATAACAAATTTTTATTTTACTTTCTTTTTATCATTTATGGTGCTTTAATTATAAATCTTATCTTTTCTGTAAATTATGAAAATTCGTTTTTAAGAAATATATTCTTTATAAAATATTTGATTTTTACAATCGGTACTATTGATTTTTTTTCCAAGAGAAAATTAGAATTATTTTTCATATTTAAGATTTGGACATTAATTTTATTTGTTTTTTCTTTGGATTTGATTGTTCAGTTTATTACTCAAAAAAATGTCATCGGAATGGAGTCCCCTCTTAAATACCATAGGCTCTCTGGTTTTATGGGTGATGAACTTAAGGCAGGATCTTTAATTTTATTTTTTTGTTTTGCAGTAACTGGTTTTTTAACAAAAGAAAAAAAATATAAAATTTTAGGTATAATCTTCATTTGCTTTTTCATATCAACAATTTTTATAACAGGAGATAGATCAAATTTTTTTAAATCTTTAATAACATTTTTTTTGTTTAGCCTTTTTTATTGATAAAAAAATCATTGGTAAGTTAGTAGCCCTATTTCTTATTATGATGGGGATAATCCTATCTATTATTTCAACAAATGAAGTTTTTAAAGAAAGATTCAAAAGTGATATATTAAATGAACTTAGTCAAGATAATTATAATTTCATCAATTACATAAAAAAAACCGAGTATGGAAAAATTTATTCATCTGCTTACAATTTATATTTACAAAAAAAAATATTTGGTGTCGGAAATAAAAATTTTAGAATTTTATGTGAAAAAAATTTTAAACAGAAATATCCTTTTACTCAAAATTTAAAAGAAACAAAATGTAATACTCATCCACATCAAATATATTTAGAAATTTTAGTAGAACATGGGATATTCGGTATGACTATTTTTCTAATCTCTTTAATATTATTTGTTTATAGAAATTTAATATTTGTTCTTAAAGAAAAAGATTATTTATTAACATCTCTTTTTTTTTCTACTTTAATTATTTTTATACCTATACTCCCTGGAGGAAGTTTTTTCACAAGTTTTAATGCAAACATTTTTTGGTTAAATCTGGGTTTTTTTTATTCTTATAAAAATTTATGTTCTCAAAAAAAAATTAATCATTAAAGTCATGAAATAATCAATTGTATAAAAATTTTTTTTATTAACAGTTTTAAAATATTCATAACCCTCAAGTCTTCTTTTAAACCAATTAGAATTAAATTTTTTAAAATTTTTACTACTCTCATTTTCGTTATGATTTAAATAATATGTTAATTTTTTATTTAAAAAGAGAGTTTTTTCCTTATTCAAGAATGCTAATGCAGCAATCCTAAAATCTAATGTTGTAAGTGGAAATTTTTTTTTAAAAAGTTTTTTTTCATTTAATTTTATTAATTTTTTTTTAATTGAAATACAACTTTGAGGAGGAAATTTTGGCCATTTATTTTTTCTAAAATGATAATTGGTATTTCTCAGTTTAATTTTACCTGTCGGGTCAACAAACATTGGTTTATCAAATATAAAACAAAGTCTTCTATTTTTTGTGAAATGTTTCTCAATTTCTAAAAGTTTATTTTCTTTTAAATAATCATCAGAGTCCAAAAAGCAAATTATCTCACCTTTGGCTTTTTTAAATCCTTGGTAATAAGTATTTAATTGATAAAAAGTATTAAATTTAGATTTATTTTTAGATTTATTTGTTTTTAAAATTTTTATCTTTTCTTTAAATTTTTTAATTTTTTGAAAAGAGTTATCAGTTGAATTATCATCAATAACTATTATTTCAAAATTTTTTTTAAAGTTTTGCTTTAAACAAGATTTTATACTTTTATCTAAATATTTCTCTCCATTGTAATTTGCTATTAGTATTGAAACTTTGATTTTTGCCATTTTAATTCTTTTTAAGTGAATTTATTAAATCATTTGAATACTCAAGTATCAAAATTTTTTCACAATTTATCTCGACTTATTGCGTTTTTTTTAATTCAAAATCTTTTATTTTCACAAAATTATCAAATTTTTTTTAAAAAATCTTTTTTTTTAAAAATTTGTTAGAATCTAAATCAGATTTCACTGTTGCCAACTTGGATAAATGAGAGCTCAAGTAATATACTTTCATAATATGTTATTTTAATTATATTTATTTAAATGCAATCAAAAAAAAAAATAAAGTTATATATATTTCAACCTTATCCAAAATTTGGTGGAGCTGATCGATCTATAATTAAGTTAATCAATGGTTTGGGCTTTAACGATATTACTTTAATTAGTCTATCTAAATGTAAATATCAACAATATCTTAATAAAAAGATCAAATTTAAAACTTTAAATAGTAATAAAACCTTTTTTTCTATTTTTGAACTAAAAAATTATTTAGATAAAGAAATTGAAAAAAATAAACATAAAAAAAATATCATTATATCAAATCAAAACTTTGCAAATGTCGTTACTATGATTTCATTGGGCCAGATGGAAAATATTAAAAAAATATTAGTTGAACGAAATCATTTAGATGAATTAAGATTTTACAAAGGGATAAAAGATTATATCAAAAAAAAAATCATATTATTTTTAATTAAAGTTTATTATCCAAAAAGTGATGCAATCATTGGGATAAGCAAAAAGTTAAGTGATGACTTAAAGAACTATATTAATTCAAAAGTAATCACTATTTATAATCCATCATTAGAGGAAAAAATTATTCAAAACAATATGATTAAAAAGGTTAAGATAAATCGATCAAAAAAAATTCTTTTAAATGTTGGATTTTTTGAAAAACAAAAAGATCAACTTACTCTGCTCAAATCAATAAACATTTTAAAGAAAAATTATAATAATTTTTATCTTTTACTAGTTGGTGATGGATCAGAGTACAATAATTTAAGTAATTATATAAAAAAAAATAATTTACAAAAGTTTGTAGAAATTCATAGAAAGATTGATAATCCAGTTGATTTTTTTAAAAAAGCAGATTTATTTATCTTGAGTTCTATTTACGAGGGTCTAGGAAATGTTTTGATAGAGGCTATTAAATATAGATGTCCAATTATTACAACGAATTGTAATTCTGGTCCAATGGAAATAATTAGTAATGGAAAATATGGAGACTTTTTCAATCCAAGAGATTATAAAACTTTGGCAAAAAAAATATTAAATCATCTTAAAAATCCAAAAAAATTAAAAAAAAAGATAAAAGTTCCGAAAAGTCATTTGGCTAAATTTTCACTTAAAAATAATATAAGAAATTTTCAAAAATTATTTGAAAAAGTATAAAATTATTCAATTATTTCTAAAATTTTATTTAAAAAATATTTTTTACCTGTTTGCAAATGGCAGTTCTCTAAAATTGACTTCGAATTAATGACTAATTTTTTTCTTAAACTAATGTCATTTGTCAAAATATTTAAATTATTTTCTAAATTTTCAAATTCCAAATCATAAGATAGATATGTATGGCCATCGTGGTAAATGTTAGGCCAAGTTTCTATCTTTGACATATCTGCTGTCATGAATGCGGTTCCACACATAATTGCCTCGAATTCTCTATAACAGATTTCACCCCAACCAAAAGCACCTATTGAAACTTTGGAATTTCTCAAAGTTTCATAATATTTTTTTTTATTAAATCTTCCTTTAATTATTCCATTTTTATTTTTCAAATTTTCTAATACCTTTTTTAATTCAATTCTTTGAAAGCCTACGGATTCTCTATAAAATTTTGTATTCATTAAAGAAAAGTAATCATATTTTATTTTATCCTCATTCCAATTCTCGTAAAATGGTAGTTTCATTTTATATTCCATCTTATCTAAGTACTTAAATTTTAAAAATTCCAAATAATAATCTATTTTGGAAAATTCGATATAATCAAAAAAAAAAGCAACACCAAGGTTCCAGCCTAATGTTAATTTTTTCAGATATTTTGGATTTAATAATTCTTGATTGTAATCTTTGAAATCTTTTATATTGTGTTTTTTGATGTAGTAATCAGTGTGAAGTCTGCCTCCTTTTATTTTATTAAAATAAATTTTTTTATCTTTATAGAGTTGTTTTTTTACATATTTTTTAACAAACGGGAGAACCTCAAACTGAGTAGTCCCTGCACTATCTCTCATATCAAACCAATATAAATTTTTATTCTTTTTATAAATTTCTTGGATATATTCTAAGTTTACATGACCATTAACTTCAGGAAATGATCTTGAGTTTAAAAATAAATGATCGGCCTGAAAAAAATTTTTTTTTATTGAAGAAAAAAAGTTCACTTCTATTTCAAGATCTTTTAGATTTTTTTGAAATAAAAAAAACCAATTCCAAAATCCGTAATATAACCCCAATCTTCTTGCTTCTTCATTAATAAGAATATGAATTTTTTGTTTCATATAAAATACTTTTGCATATAAGTTAATTTTTGCAATTTAATTAATGATCAGTAAAATAATAAATTTCTCCGTATATTTTTTAAGGTATTTTTCAATATTAAGGACAAAATATGAAGTTTCTAGCGAAATTAATTTTGGATCAAGCCAGGCAAACAACTTTTTTAAAAAACATTTAAAAAAATGCAAATTTTACTTAGAATATGGGTCAGGGAATAGCACTCTTCTCGCGGTAAGTTACAAAAAAAAATTTATCTCTATTGAGAGTGATAGGAGTTTTTATAACTATATTAGAATAAACAAAAAAATAAATGATATTAAATACATAAATATTGGACCGACCAAGTATTTTTCTTACCCCATTTTACCATTTTGTTTTATCGAAAAAAAAATTATAAATTATAGTAATTATATTAAAAAAATATTTTTTGAAAACAAATTAATTCCAGACTTAATCTTAATAGATGGACGATTTAGAGTTAATGTATGTCTTAATATTATCAAATTTTTAATCAAGAATAAAACTAAAAAAAATATACTTATAATAATTGACGACTACAAATTTAGGAAAAGCTATAAAATTTTAAATGAGTTTTTTAAAATCACAAATGAAGGAAGATTTGGTGTTATTAGATATAATGATTACAAGAAAATTTCTCTTAAAAATATCAATAACTACTTACTTAAATCAAAAATAGATTATTTATAAATATTTTGGATTAATTTTTTTAATATTTTTCATGTACCAAGAGACTACAATTTTTTTCATTGGTGTCTCAATAAATTTAAATGAACAAATTGCCATTAATAATGTTGATATAATTGCAATTATTACAGAAAGATTTTCAGCTCCAAGTTTATTAATTTCTCTTATAATTATAATTCCAATACTATTATGTAATAAGTACCATGAAAAAGATATTAAACCAATTTTTGAAATGAGACTGAGTCTAAAATTCAACTTTAACTTAAGGACTAACCAAATTAAAAAAACTATAAGAATAAATGGTAACTCATAACCATTAAATCTTTCATTAACTATGATATTACTTATTACAAATAAAATTGTAAGAAAGTACATTAATAATTTTTTTTTCTTTCAAACTAAAAATTATCAAACCAACTAAAAACCAATTTGCATGAGGAGAAATAGATGTAATGGTTCTGACTATATTGTCATCAAATAATATAACTATATTTAAAAAGATTGAGAATATTACCCAAGTTATAATAGATTTATTAAGATCCTTAAAAAAGAAATATATTATTCCAAAAAAAATATAAAATTTTAACTCAACAATTAACATCCAATAAACACCATCTATATATTTAAAATTTAGTCCTGGCACAAAATTAGCAAATATTAAATTCATAAATCCCGTGTACCAATCCACCTCTCGACCTGGAAGATCAAATAAACTATAAAAAATTAGAGTTATAAGAGCACAAAATACGTAAGCAGGATAAATCCGAGCAAATCTTCTCATTAAAAATTCAATATAATTTTGTGATTGAAAAATAGTCATTGCTATACAGTATCCACTTAAAATAAAAAATATATCTACGCCTACCCAAAGATGTTTTGAAATACCTGATGTCCAATTGTCAGACCTAAATAGATAATCTGGAGAATAATGAGCTGTGTAATGATACAAAACAATAAAAACAATTGCTACACCTCTAAGTAAGTCAATATTTTCAATTCTTTCTTTATTTTTTGATAACATTATATTATTTTGAAACTATATTAATTATATCAATAATTAGCAAAATAAACTTATGGATTTTTATAAAAAACTTTTTTTAGGAACTTTGACAATTGTTGTAGCAATAATATTAATCATAAAATTTTCATTGTCTTCAATAGAAAATAGAATAATGGAAATTACAAAATCTGAAAAATTTTATAATTTTATAAGTCAAAGATTTAAGTATGAAATGAATAGACATTCTTCAAAAGAATTAACTCAAGAAGAAATTGACTTTTACACTATTGAATTAAATAAAATACTTTCAAAATGGAAACCTGTAATAGATAGGTTAAATGTTGAAAATATCAAATAATGAAGACTGCAAATATAGACAATTATAAAATAATTGTTATCGCTATTTCGTTATTCTCTTTTTTAATTTCAGTTTGGCAGTCTCCATATGTTTATGATGCCCATCATTGGGGTCTTGTTGCATCTAATGCTTATGACCTTTTAAACAACAAAATACCTTATAAAGAAATATTCATTCAATATGGAATATTTACAACATTATTACATTCAATTTTCATGAAAATAGGAAGTCAAAGTGTAATTTCAATCTTTTTTTTCACATCTGTTATCTATTCGATTTCAATATATTTTTTTTTTTTAATTGTTAAAAATAAATTTGAAGATCAATTGGCTTTATTTGCTGTATTATGTTTAGTTTTAATTCATCCCTTTGTAAATCACCCATGGCATAATTATTTAACATTTTTTTTCTTAATTTTATCAATTTTTTGTTTAGAGAAAAATATTGATAAATATTATTTTATTTCAGGTTTTTTGTTTGGTTTAGCTGTATTATCATACGAAAAATTTTTAATCGTATTTCTACTATTTTTTATAAGCTATGCTTTAATTAATCTTAAAAATAAAAAAATTAAAGATATATTTTTTTTATCAATTGGTTTTTTTATTCCGATAATAATATTTTTTTTATACATCAATCATAATCAAATATTTTTTGATTGGATAAAGTATCATTCTATAAGCGATCTTTATATTGGTGATAATTATATAATTGTTATATTAAGTTTTTTAAAAAATTTACTATATAATGGAGTCAAAAATTTTATTTTTGAACCATATTGGATATTTTTTTTAATTTTGATAGTACTTAATTTGGCTTTTTTATATATTTTTTTATTTAATAAAAATCTTGTAAAAAAAGAAGATGAATATCTAGTATATATTTCAATGTTATCGCTTGGCTCATTTTCATCAGCTATTCACTCATTAAATAGTTTTAGGCTAGCGACAGGAGCATTTATTGGAATCTTTATACTAATATTTTTTCTTAACAAAATTAAAAATACTGAAACACAAAAAATTATCTCATTTAGTATAATTATAATTCTTTGTTTAGGTATAAATTTTAAAAAAAGTGAAAATAATAAACTTTATGTGACGCCTGTTTCATTTGAACATATTACAAATAATGAAATAAAATTTTTCAAACATTTAAAATTTAAGAAAAATACATGGAACCACACCCTTTTTTTCAACAAAAAAATAAATGAAATAAAAGAAAAATGCATTAATGTAAATTATGCAATTAATTATACTAATAATACCTATTACTATTTATTAATCTCAGATTTTTTTAGAACTTTTCAAATTAAGCCATGGATTAATTCAAAAAGTACTTTAGACAAGCAAACAATGAGTCTCATTAATCCTAATTTTGAGTCTAATTTGAAAGAACGGATAAAAAAAAATCAAACAATCATTGTTGCTGATTTGTCCTTCCAAGTTCCTGAGAATTATAGCTACATTAAACTGCCTTATTCATATGAGAATAAATTTAAAAGAATTTTAATTCCTAAAAGATGTATAGATAAAATATGAAAACATTTATTCTATGTGGTGGATTTGGTACACGTTTGGATTATGAGGGTAAGTTAAAAGCAAAACCAATGGTAAAAATTGGATCCAAGCCAATTCTAATTTATATTGTTGAAAATTTTGTTTTTCAGGGTTTCAATGAATTTATATTTTGTCTAGGCCATAAATCTGAAACTATAAAAAATTACTTTTTAAAAGAAAAAAAAAAGTACGTCAAAATTTTGAGTAAAAATAAAGATAATCTTAAATTTCAGTTTGTAAATAAGCGAATAAAGTTTATTGGAAATTTAGTTTATACAGGGTTAAATACTGGAACTGGGGGTAGAATTAAAGTTGCATATAAATCTTTGAAACTAAATGAAGATATAATGATGACTTATGGGGATGGTCTCTCAAGTGTAAATATTAAAAATTTAATAAAATTTCACTATAAAAATAAATCATTAGTAACACTAACAGCAGTAAAACCTAAACACAGATATGGAATTATCAAATTAAAAAAAAACAATATTGAAAAATTTGATAATGAAAATAAGAGCATTGATGTTTTTGTTAATGGAGGATTTTTTGTAATAGATAAATCAGCTATACAAAAAATAAAAAATAATAATACATATTGGGAAAAAGAACCTTTAAGTTATTATCTGAGAAAAAAAAAATTATTTGCATTTAAACACAAGGGATTTTGGAAAAGTTTAGATACTATGAAAGATAAAAATGATTTTGATAACCTTATCAAACAAAATAAAAAACCATGGATAGTAAAGAGAAATTAAAAAAATTTTGGAGAAATAAAAAAGTTTTTATTACTGGTCATACCGGATTTAAAGGAAGCTGGATGTCAATACTGCTAAACATGTTAGGGGCAAATATTTACGGGTATTCGCTCAAACCAAATAGAAAATCTTTATTTAACCAGGCTAATTGTAAATATTTTTTAGAAGAAAATTTTTATGGTAATATTAACAATTTCAATAATTTAAAAAAAAAACTTAAAAAAACAAAACCCGATATTTTGTTTCATTTAGCAGCTCAACCTCTAGTAAGTAAATCTTTTAATGACCCTCTTGAAACATTTCAGACTAATATTATCGGTACTGCTAACGTATTAAATGCGATAAGAAATATACCTTCTCTAAAATCTATTGTAATTATTACCACTGATAAAGTTTACAAAATTAAAAATTCTAATCGAAATTATAAAGAATTTAATGAATTGGGAGGTAAAGATCCTTACAGTGTTTCAAAAGTTTGTGCTGAACATTTAACAATTTCTTTTATAGAGTCTTTCTATAAAAATAAAAATATTAGAAATAAAATTTCAACAGCTAGATCTGGGAATGTTATTGGTGGCGGAGATTATTCAAAAAATAGACTGCTACCAGACATCATAAACTCTATAAATAATAAAAAAAAAATAATAATTCGAAATCCTAATAGTGTCAGACCATGGCAACACGTTATAGAACCAACTTTAGGGTATTTGAAATTAGCAGAATCACAATACAAGAAAAAACGATTGCATAAGGATCAGAATTGGAATTTTGGACCTAATAAAAAAAGCTTTGTAAAAGTAATTGATATTTTGAAAATTGTTAAAAAAAGATACAAAGTAAAAATTAAAATCAAAAAAAACAAAGATTTTTTTGAGACAAATATTTTGAAATTAGACAACAATAAAGCTAAAAAAAATTTGAACTGGAGTCCTAATTGGAATTTGCAGAAAAGTATAGATAGTGTTATGGGGTGGAATGATGAGTTTAGAAAAAATAAAAATGCCAAAAAAATTAGTGAACATCAAATAAATAATTATTTTAATAAAAAATGAAAATAACATACGGAAAAAACGTTTACGGCAGAGAAGAAA